>Ga0307373_10000961_pt1 | contig 54718 bp, 47 predicted proteins | sample OX2MG_FD_202534 | JGI IMG/M metagenome (GOLD analysis project Ga0307373, IMG submission 202534) | Soil microbial communities from Risofladan, Vaasa, Finland - OX-2 | ecosystem: Environmental > Terrestrial > Soil > Coastal area > Acid sulfate soil | place: Finland: Risofladan, Vaasa | collected... | reverse complement strand
TGCTCGACCACTATCGCCTGATCGGATCGCCCGACCAGGCGCTCGCCATCGCACAGGACGATTTGACTCACTGTTGCAGCGCTTTCGCGGGCGATCCCTAAGCTGTGCCAAGCTGTGCGGATCTTTCACACGGGTTGACTGTGGATGATTTCTCCTGGACTTACCTCGCGAATTTCTTGCGCATTTCTCCGTACACCGTCGCAAAGAAACCCGGGGGATTGTCTTCAACAAAAGCGGCGTGCGGCTCGTAGTCTTCCAGCCCTCGAATGATTTCATTCGACGGTAAACGCTGCAGAAAATATATGTGCGGACGCCCGCCCACTGCTACGTGCTCTTCGCCTTGCACCTGAAAGAACTCGCCGCCATAGCGAATCGTCAGTGGATATTTCCATTGCGCCTTCGGATTGCGAGCTGCAATTTTCAAATCCCAAATTCCATCGCCGCGCGTCACTTCGTCTTCGACAGGATTTGGCTTTACGCGCCATTCACCCGTCTTCGCATACCGAATCGTACGGTCGAGGAGCACCAACGGCAACGTCCCAGGGACCTCATGCGTCGCCAAACCGCTCATCGCACGCACCGCGCCCTCCACGCCGAAGTAGCAAATCAGCCATGTCAGTGGGTGCATGTACATGGACAAAAGTCCCATGGGGCCCGCATAGGGCCATGGAATATACGCACCGATGGCCGGACCCCCTCGCGTCACAAAGACTGAATACCAGACCACCAGCGCTCCCCAGGCCAAAAAGGACTCGATGATTCCCGAAAAGGCCGTCGCCCGCGACCAATTCACCCGAATGTCACCCCAATAAGCGGCCCGCAAGCGTGCCGGCAAAAACGCGAGAATTGGTCCAGCCAGATAAGTCCACACGGCGGTTTGCCCCTGACTCCCAAAACTAGGTGCGTTGGCGCGCGCGGACAAGCTCCGTCTCGGGTTCGGCGGCGAAAACGACAATCCGCTGACACAAGTTGGAGAGGCGCTTTACTGCGACACTCAATTAAGGTTACGCTTGGGCTACTTACGTCCGGCCACGCATTCGAGGAGCCGCCCCACAGTATGCTCGCGTAACGCAATTCCACATCGTGCCGGACAAGCTCGATTCATTTCTCGCCGCTCTGCGGGATGCCGTTCCTCACGCGCATCAACAGTGCGGGTTTCGTGCGCTCCTCGTTCTTCGTGCAGACGTTCCCGCATCCACCGCCGACGTGCGCGTGATGTCTTTTGGGGTTCGATCCAGGACTTGCAGGCTGGCGAGCAGAATTTCTATTTTTACCAGGCTCTCGCAAAGGTCATGACGTCTTCGAAAGGCTTCCCGCTGATTGAAGGGCAGGAAGTTCTCTTCGCCGACTTCCCGAGCGGCAGCACGCCGATGCGCCGCGATACGTCCGCCGACGAAACCAAATTCTGAAGGGCAAATCATTCCGAATTCAGTGGAGCCGTGGTCTTGACCGTGGGTTGCCCCGGCCAGTAAGCTAGACGTTTCCGGATCCTATGGACACCATACAAGTCACGCTGCCAGACGGGGCGAAGCGCGAAGTCGCTGGAGGAACAACCCCCGCGGAAATTGCGCGCCAGATTTCACCTCGGCTCGAAAAGGAAGCTCTGGTTGCGCGCGTTAACGGCGAATTGTGGGACCTTTCTCGTCCGCTCGATCAAAATGCTTCGCTTGCGATTCTGACTCCGAAGGATCCCGAAGCAATAGAAGTGCTGCGCCATTCCGCCGCGCATCTGCTTGCCGCGGCCGTCATCGAACTTTTCCCCAACGTAAAATTGGGTATCGGCCCTCCCATCGACAGCGGCTTCTTCTACGATTTCGTCCGCAACGAGCCGTTCACGCCCGAAGACCTCGGACGCATCGAGAAAAAGATGCGCGACCTCGCTTCTCAAAACATTCCCAACCAACGCAAACTGCTACCTAAGCCGGAGGCGTTAAAGTTTTACCGCGACTCGCAGCAGGAATTCAAATGCGAGCTGATCGAGGAAAAAGCCATTGAGCCCATGGTGTCGTTTTATACCACGGGGAAATTCATCGACTTCTGCAAGGGCCCGCACATTCCTTCGACTGGCCGCATCAAGGCGTTCAAATTGATGAGCGTGGCGGGCGCGTACTGGAAAGGCCACGAAGGCAATCCGCAGATGCAGCGGATTTATGCCGCGTGTTTTTACACGCAGGCCGAGCTCGACGAGTATCTGCACAAGCTCGAAGAAGCGAAGCGCCGAGATCACCGCAAGCTCGGACAGGAGCTCGACCTCTTCAGTATTCAGGACGAAGCCGGTCCGGGACTGATTTTCTGGCATCCCAAAGGCGGCCTCATCCGCACCATCGTCGAGGATTGGTTGCGCGCGGAACTGCTGCGCCGCGGCTATGATTTGGTTTTCACTCCGCACGTGATGCGCCTCGATTTGTGGAAGACCAGCGGGCACACCGGGTTTTATCGCGACAGCATGTTCAGTCCCATCGAAATCGAGAAAGCCGATTACCAGATCAAGCCGATGAATTGCCCCGGCCACATTCTGATTTATAAATCGCATCTGCGCAGCTATCGCGATTTGCCGTTGCGCTATGCCGAACTGGGCACGGTTTATCGGTATGAGCGCTCGGGCGTTCTCCACGGATTGCTGCGCGTGCGTGGGTTCACGCAGGATGACTCGCACATTTTCTGCCGGCCGGATCAAATCGAATCCGAGGTTGCGGGCTGTCTGGATTTTGCATTTGCCGTGATGAAGACCTTTGGCTTTGATCGTTACGAAGTCGAGCTTTCCGAATGGGACGCCGCGCATCCGGAAAATTACGCTGGCAAAGCGGAAGACTGGAACCGCGCTACAGCCGCGCTCTCCGATACTCTCCAGCGCACGAAAATTCCGTACAAGCGCATCGAAGGCGAAGCCGCGTTTTACGGGCCGAAGATCGACGTGAAATTGATCGATGCAATTGGCCGTCCGTGGCAACTCACCACCGTACAATTTGATTTCAATTTGCCCGCGCGCTTCGCCTTGGAATACGTTGGCGAAGATGGTGCGCGCCACCAACCGCTGATGGTTCATCGTGCGCTGCTCGGCTCGGTCGAACGTTTTTTCGGCATCCTTATCGAGCATTACGCGGGCGCCTTTCCCGCGTGGCTTGCGCCGGTGCAGGCGAGCGTATTGCCGCTCAGTGAGAAATTTGCGGACTACGCGAAATCCGTTCAGGAGAAATTACGCGCAGCGGGTGTTCGCGTTCATCTCGACGATCGCAACGAAAAGCTCCAGGCCAAAATCCGCGACGCGCAACTTCAAAAAATTCCGTATATGCTCATCGTCGGCGCCAAAGAAGCCGAATCCGGCGCCGTCTCCGTACGTCATCGCACAAAAGGCGACCTCGGTCCTCAGCCGCTCGATCAATTCATTGCTGCGCTCCGTAATGAAATTGAGACCAAAGCCCACGACTGAAATAGTCGTTCTCCCACGCCAATGAAGATTCAGATTCGCCAGGCAGATCCCGTGGATATCCCCCCTCTGCGTGAATTGATCGACGCCTCTGTCCGCGGACTGCAAGCGCCCGACTACACGCCGGCCCAGATCGAGCGCGCGCTCGAGACGGTTTATGGCGTGGATAGCCAGTTGATTGCCGACGGAACGTATTTCGTCGCGGAAGAGGAATCGCCAGAAGGAAACGGTCCCGCGATCATCGGATGTGGTGGCTGGAGCAAGCGCAGGACGCTCTATGGTGGCGATCGGTGGACCAGGCGGGAAGACGCGCTTCTCGATCCTGCCCGCGACGCCGCAAGGATCCGCGCATTCTTCATCCATCCGACTTGGGCCCGGCGCGGCATCGGCGGCATGATCCTCGAAGCTTGCGAATCAGCCGCTAGGTCCGCGGGCTTTACCCGCTTTGAAATGGGTGCCACGTTGACGGGCGTTCCGTTTTATCGCGCCAAAGGTTACGTTGAACTAGAACACATCGAGGTCCCGCTGGCGAACGGCCTCTCGCTTCCCGTTGTGCGCATGGCAAAGCACGTATAGGCGCAAACATCGCCAACGATGCAACTCTTTGCGGCGGTGTGTGATATCTTCTCGGAAATGCCCGACACCATTCCCGTAGTGATTCGCGAAGAAAAGCCCGTGCGCAGTGCCGCGGTAAGCGCGCGAATCATCGCGGCGGGCATTGTGATAGCGTTCTGCTACCTGGCATCAAGCGTCGTGGTGACGCTGCTGGTAGCGATTCTTCTGGCATATTTTCTCGATCCGCTTGTGGTATGGCTCGAACTGTTCCGCTTGCCGAGGGCGCTGGGCTCGCTCGTAGTATTAATCGTAGCGATAGCGTTGCTTGTTTTTCTTGGCTCGGCGCTCGTGAGCCGCGTGGACCAATTTGGCGCGGACTGGCCGCTGTATCGCGCCCCCCTCCGCGCCGTCACGAGCGGCGTCGAACGGCGGCTGAATTTGCTTGAGTCCCGCGTCAACGAAATTTCCTCCCAGCCGCCCGAGCCGCACGCGATCACCATAACGGAACTGCATCCCGTCCGCGATGCGCTCCTGCGGCGCCTCGGCTCTCTCTACACCGCATTATTTGCGGCGACCTTTGTGCCCTTCCTGGTGTTTTTCATGCTCGTGGCGAAGCGAAAGATATGGCATGAGACGATGGAACTGTTCCCCGTATCGCGGCGGACGCCGGTGAAAATCGCGCTGGCGGAAGTGAGCAACATGCTGCGGAGTTACGTTGTGGGAACAGCGCTCGTCGGCTTGATTTTGGTCGTGGCAAGCTGGGCGTTTTTCTGGGCCATCGGAATGGATTTCTCGTTTTTGACCGGGCTCGTGTCCGGACTGCTGAACCTGGTGCCCTATCTTGGCATGGTCCTTGCCTGGATGCCGCCAGTGATTATTGGTCTTAAGCAATTTCACAGCGTGAGTCCGTTCCTCGGAATTTGCGGCGTACTAGGATTTTTTCATTTGATGGCCGCAAATTACTTGCTGCCCTCCTTCGTCGGAAGGCGAGTCCATTTGAACGCCGTGTCAGTCACCGTCGCACTGCTTTTCTGGGGATGGCTGTGGGGCGCGCTGGGATTGCTGCTGGCGATTCCCATCACCGGGACCATCAAAGTAGTTTGCGATCACGTAGAAGGATGGGAGCCAGTAGGGAAATGGCTGGGCGCGTGAAACCGCAAATAATTCCCGCGGAGGCTTCTACGGAATTGCACGCAGGCGCCGGACGATCCCACGGAGCGTCGCATCATCTGCCGGCTCCTGAAACAGGCGAATTGCGGCAATGCCTGCCGCACCAGCGCCCAAGCACGCGCTGGCGTTTTCGTCGTTAACCCCGCCAATCGCCAGCACCGACACGCCAACGCGCCGGCAAGCTTCGGCAAGTTTCTCGGTACTCTGCGGCTTGCCGAAACTTATTTTTGAAGGGGTCTCGTAGACGGGACCGAAGAAAATATAATTTGCTCCGGCACGTTCGGCTTCGAGGATTTCGTCAAGCCCGTGACACGACGCGCCAACCAGAAAATCCGGTGGAGCGTTCCCCGCACGGCACCATCGAACAACTTCGCGAATCGGAACTGAACCGCCGCCGAGATGCACACCCGCCGCACCAGCGGCGATGGCAACGTCAATACGATCATTTACGAGCACGCGCGTCACAACGTTCATCGGCGTATTCGGCTGGGGCCTTGAATTTGCGGCGGTGCTAACGACGGCGATGGCGCGACGCGTGAGCTCCAGCAATTCGCGCGCTGTCAAATCCTTTTCGCGAATCTGGACCCAGTCAATTCCCGCGGTCGCGGCGCGCTCGATTTGCTTCAGCAAATGATTGCTAGAAGCAGTGCCCGAAGGTAATTCGCGTCCCAGGAGATGGCGGTCTGTGACGTAACAGAGGAGCATGTATGCAACCGCGACGCTAATGGCTCGCTGTAACCGGCCTTTTCTTGTGCCGGAAAGAATCCACCGCAAGCACGGCGTCAATCACACCAAGTCCAGAAATCGCACCACGAACGTAGGGATTGAGCAAGACCGGGATCAGCAATGGATAACGATTGAGAAAATAATTCGCATCCCAGAAGTTCGACCATGGGATCAGGATTATCAACAGACCCATTTCGAGCCATAGAAGCTGCAGAAGCACGCGTAGGAGACGATTAGCCAATGTGGATCAATGTTTCTGCAGTGTTGCGATGCGCTCTGCCACATCGCGATAGTCGATGTTCATTGCGTAGACCTTCCGGAAACTATCAAGCGCTGCGCCACTATTGCCTGCCTGCTCTTCCGCCAGGCCCAAATCATACCGCAAAGCCAGAATTGTTTCCGGATCAAGGCCAGGAAGCTCAAGCGCGCGCTGATACCATAGCGCTGCAATTTTGGGCTCCTGCTTCTCCATAAAAACCAGGCCGAGCAGCGTCGCGCATTGCATCGAGTAACGGAAGGGCTGGCCTTCCTGAATCGCTTTCGCGACTCTTTGGAATTCACCAATGGCCTCATCGAGCAACCCCATCTCGCGATATGCAATACCGAGGTTGTAATGCGTCTCGAGATCTTCGTCCTGATCCTTCTCGCCCATTTCGCCTAGCTCGGCGCGGAACTCCTGAAAAACTTCACTCAACTCATTCTTGCCACCGTCCGCAGCCACTTCGACCTCTGGAAGCGGTTCGGCGCCATGCTTGGCCTTCGCGGGCGCTTCCGCAGGAGAAGGTTCCAAGCCCTCCACTTCCGCGACGAGCTGATCGAGGAAACTTTCCGTGGTTGTGGCTTCATTATTTGCGGCGGGCATTTCAGAGACAAGTTCGAGTTCGAATTCAGTAGCCTCAGCCGCTGCCGCCGCAGCGGGGAAAGGCACTTCACGAGTAGGAGCGGGAGGTGGCGCTGAATGGGAAGTTGCTTCAGATTCCTCCGACGCGGTCAGGTTGGCCCATTCGTCGGAAAGGTCGATCTCGTGATCGCTCGGCGAAGGGGTCGCGGCAGCCTCAGCGCGCGCGGCTGACGGTGTCGATTCCGAGGCAAGAGCTTCCGAGCCCGGCGTCATCGGAACGGAAAATTCGGCCGGTCTGGATGGTCCGGTCGGCGGACGCGCCGCCGGCTGCGCGGCTGTAAGCTCTGCGTCGGTTGCTCCCGAAGCGCGCTGAAAGCGCCGGCGAAGCTCGGTGAAACGCTCCGCATTTGTCGCATCGCCGCGTTGCGTGTAAATCTGTTCCAGCTGCGCTGCAAGTTCAGCGGTTCTCCGGTCATCGCCGGCTCCGAGGTTCAAATCCAGCAGCCGCTCAAGCGTCGGCGCGTGGCCCGGTACGCGCTGCAGAATATTATCGAGCAACTGAATGGCTTTTTGCGTGAGCCCATAGCTTGAGAATAAATCCACGTCCGTCAGAGCTTGGGTGATGAAGCGTTGCGTTTCATCATCCAGTCCCAGGTCGTTAACCGGCGTCACCGGTACTGGCGTAGCAGTGCCAAGCAAAGGAGCTGGCGCCGGCTGCTGCGGAAACGCCTCTTCGAGATCCGCAGGCGCGCTCGGAGCATGTCCCAATTTTTTTCGAACCTGACCAAGACGCTGCCGCGCCAGCTCATTGTCCGGCTCGCGTTCGAGCAGATCGTTCAGCGTCGTTTCCGCGCGTTCAGATTGTCCGGCATTGGTGTAAGCGTCAGCGAGCTGCGATTGCGCTTCCGAAAGGTTGTTGTCGCCCATGCGGCGGTAAAGATCGACGAGCCATTCCAGCGGTTCGACGCGCCCCTTCAGCCGTTCTGCGACAGCGGTGAGCACTTTCGCCAAATGCTCTTGGTTTCCGGAGGCGATTGCGGATTCGCGAATACCGTCAATGAGCTGAAGCGCTCCATCCGGATCGTCCGCTTCGATCAGAGCGTTGGCGACGCGTAAGACAAGCACATATTTTTCCGCACCCTGCAATGCGGCATGCTGAACCACTTCGACGGCGCGCTCGTTTTTTCCGCCCTTCAGGCAAATATCGATTTGCAATCCGAGTGTTTCCGAATTTGAGTCCGCATCAGGCAGGCTGGCGAGGGTTTTCAACGCCCCATCTGTGTCGCCCGCCATCCCGAGCATGCGAGCCTTGAGGAGCAGAGCGGCAGAGTTGCCGGGTTCGGCGGTGAGCGCGGCATCGATTGTCTTTTGCGCTTCGGCGGCGTCTCCGTGCTCATGCAGGTAACGTGCAAAATGCAAATAGGTGTTTGCCGCCTCTTTTTTCTGACCCATCGCGATGTACAGCTCGGCCAGACGTCGCTGCACGCGCGGATTATCCGGCTCGACTTCGAGCAGGCGGCGCAGAACCTCGACGGCTTTCGAGGTTTGATTGGTTTTCAGGTGGGCTTCGGCGAGTTGCAAAAAAATCGGCCGCGCCTCGCTCAAGATTCCTTGCTGCACGTAAAGGTTGGCGAGTTTTTCGAGCGGCTGCGTTTCGTTCGGCGCCAGCTTTGAAATCTTCTTGTAGATCGCGATGGCCTTGCTATTGAAGCCGTCATTCAGGTACAGCTGCGCGAGCCGTTCGAAATATTCCACGGCCTGCGGCATGCTGTTCTGCCGTACAAACAGATCGCCGACCGTCATCAGAACTACCTGATCGTTCGGATCGCTGCGCAGAATCGTCTGGTATTCCTGAATCGCTTGGGCGACTTTACCTTGATTCAGCGATTTCAGCGCCGAATCCATGACTTTGGCTTTATTCATTGCCATGCGTCTTTTGATTCCCCCAAGCCGCGTGCCCGTGGCGGACGCCCAGACTGGGCGCTTTAACGCGAGTTCTCTGAAGCTAGGCTACGGTAGCACACGCGAAAAACAAGGGTCAACGCGCTGCCGCGCGCGCGTGTAGGAACTCGACAACACCTGGCGTTGACGGAACTTGCTGAATTAGGGTGCGGCGCCGCTGCCTCGCTCGTAACTATCAGCGAAACGCTACTCCGGTGTGGCGGCGCGAGGGATTCCCTGCGATGAAGAGGCCGAAGTTGAGACGGTTGCCGCGGCGCCTGTTGCGGACGCAATCGCCACAGAAATCTCCCCCAAAGGCAGCGGCTCCTGCGTCGCATGCGCTGCCCAACAGGTGGATTCGCGTACCGGCGCATACGAAAAACGATGCAGCGGCGTCGGCCCGTAACGCTTCAGCGCTTCCAGATGGTCCGGAGTGCTATAGCCGCGATTCTGCGCCAGTCCATACTGCGGATAAAGCCGGTCGAAGTCGTCCATCAAATGGTCGCGCTCGACCTTCGCCAGAATTGAAGCTGCCGCAATCGAAATCGACCGCGCGTCGCCGTGAATCAAAGCTTTCTGCTCGACGGCTAGCGGCAACTCCATCGCATCGATCAGCAGGTAATCTGCGGCGGGACGAATATTTTCGACGGCAGCGAGCATAGCTTGGCGGCTGGCCTGATAAATATTCCATGCATCGATGCGGCTCGCGTCAATTTCCGCGACAGCCCACGCAAGGGCATGTTCACGAATGCGCTGCGCCAGTTCTTCGCGGCGATCGTGCGTTAGTTTCTTCGAATCGTCGAGCCCGACAATGCGCCGGCGCGGATTCAACACCACCGCTGCCGCCACCACGGGCCCGAACAGCGATCCGCGCCCAACTTCGTCGATGCCGCAAATGCGCATCCATCCTTGCTGACGCGCCAGCCGTTCGTATCGCGCAGAGCAGAGCCGTCCCATCGCGCGCGATTCTACCACAGGCGTTGCAATGGAATTCATTTCAGCGGATTCAGTAACAGCTTGATGACATAACAACGTCGGCCTCACAAGGAGCCGAGTAAACTGTGCGGTGTCAACCTGCAGAGCTCGGATTTAGCGAAGGGACGAGCAACCGCGAGGAGGAATCTGCATTTTCCTTGCCCTTTTGTAAACTGCGGCTCCCTTGCAACGGCGGAATGGAATCAAGAGCACTTTTTCAACAGAGTACCAAGCAGAAAAAACTTTGGGTGATTTGCCACGAGTTGAAAATCTATTCGTCGCTCTTCGCTTCGGCAGTTTTCCCCGGACGTTCACGCTCCACGCGCTTGATGCGCGCCGATTTTCCCGTCAGCCCGCGCAGATAATAAAGTTTCGCGCGACGAACGTCGCCCTGCTGCACAATCTCGATGGAAGCGATTGTCGGCGAGTGCAGCGGAAAAATGCGCTCGACGCCGATTCCGAAGCTGACGCGCCGCACCGTGAAGCTCGCTCCCGCCGTATGCCCGCGCCGCTTGATGACTACGCCTTCGAACGGCTGAACGCGCTCTTTTTCTTTCCCGGCCTCGCCCTCGCGCAGCTTCACGTGCACGCGAATCGTGTCCCCTGGCCGGAACGCCGGAAAATCCGTGCGAACTTGGGACTCCTGCACCTTATCAATCGCGCGATTCATGTCAATTTTTCCCGGCAGACCCGCTCAGGTGGGGCCAGCTCTATCTGTGCAATCCCCAACTATAGCGAAATTCCCTCATTTCTACCAGTGGAATGCGTCAACGTTTCCCCCGGCCGCGCTTCCTTCGCACGCCCTTGCCCATAAGCTCGTCGGGTCTAAAAATCCCAAGACCAATCAACAAAATTCCAATCAGAATTAGATATGGTCCAAAAACCCAATCCATGCCACCACGTTTGGTACGAGTAGCCCTTGTCAAACAGCGACGCAACACCGGTGTTCAGGGCTAAAAAGCCTAGAATTACGGCACCGATTCCGCCCATCGTGCGCGTACAGAGCATGTCGCAATCCCTATAAAGGCTACAGCTTCAAAAGCCTGGCTGCGTTTCCGCCGAGGATTTTGTTCTTGTCCGCGGCGGGAATCGGCAGGCTGCCCAGCGACGCGAGCATTTCGGGGATACTGCCGATTTGGTGCGGATAATCGCTGCCGGCGAGAATGTGCTCGACGCCGGCGAAATCGATGGCCAGTTTCAGCGCCAGCGGATCGAAATTCACCGTGTCGTAATAGAATTGCTTCAGGTATTCGCTCGGCGGACGCGAAATATTCACGCGACATTCCTTAAACGCGCGAAAACCGCGATCCGCGCGCTCCGCAATGTACGGAACCGCGCCGCCCAGATGGCTCAGCACCCAGCGAATGCGCGGGAAGCGTTCCGCGACGCCGCTGAATACTAGCTTTTCCGCGGCCAGCGTCGTATCGAATAAAAATCCCACGAGCGGCATCAGCCAATAATCCGTCATTGCCTCGACGCCAACGGGAGCCGTGGGATGAATGTGCAAAATCGCATCAAACTCGTTGGCGCGCTCATACAGCGGCCAGAAACGTTCATCCGAAAGCGCCACGCCGTTGATGTTGCTGAAAAGCATTGCCCCGCGAAATTGAAGCTCGCGGCACGCGCGCTCGAATTCTTTCACCGACGCGGTGGGATCATTCAGCGGGAGGGTCGCCAGCGCCGCAAATTTCCCGCCCTTCGTGCGCACCACTTCCGCGAACTCGTCGTTCACCAGCGCCGCGAGTTTCACGGCGTTTGCGGGCGATTCGACGTGCGTTCCGGGAGTCGTCAACGAAATCACCTGCATGTCGACGCCGTATTTCGCAAGCTCGCCTTCGCGAAAATCGATGTCGCGATGCCCGCGTACGGCCACGTTGTAATCGCCGGGATAATGCAGTCGCGGATTACCTTCCGCGTCGAAATCAACTTTCACGACGCTTGAGCCCGCGCGCAGCGCATCCAGATACGCCGGCGGATAATAATGATTGTGGAAATCAATGATGGCCATTTCGAATTTTCCTCGCGCCCGAGCGTATCAAACGCAAGCGCGCGAGCACAACGCCGCGAATCACGCGCGAACGAACCGAGCCGAGTTCTATTTCGCGACGCCGCCTCGCGGATTTTCGTCCGCGAGCAAATCCGGTCGATTACGCAGCGTTTTTTCGAGTGCCGTGCGATGCCGCCACTGCCGGATTTGTTCGTGATTCCCGCTCATCAGGATTTCGGGAACTTCCCAGCCGCGGAAATTCTGTGGCCGCGTGTAATGAGGATAATCCAGGATGCCACGCCCCACGCCCTGTAATTCCGCACTCCGCGTTTCATGTTCTGCGTTTCGCGAGTCGGAAATGCGTTCGACTGCGACACTTTTGCCGGGCTTTTTGCCAACTTGGCTCGTTTCATCGTCCGCTCGATCTGGCGGGGCAGAAAACGATTCGTTTTCGGCGGAATCTTCGTTGCCAAGCGCGCCGGGAATCAAACGTGTCACCGCATCGAGCACCATCGCAGCGGGCAATTCGCCGCCAGAAAGCACAAAATCGCCGACAGAGATTTCATCGGTGGCAAGATGCTCCGACACGCGCTCGTCCACGCCTTCATAACGGCCGCAAATCAAAATCACGCGCTCCAGTTGCGAAAATCTCCGCGCCATTTCCTGCCGAAAAAGCTTTCCCGAAGCGGAAAGCAGCACGATGGCAGTTCGTGCCGCTGGCTGCGACGATTGCACGCCCTCCATAGGGCCCATCAGCGACTCGACAGCGTCGAAAAGCGGGTCGGGTTTAAGCACCATGCCTTCGCCGCCGCCGAACGGACGGTCATCGACGGTGCGATGGCGGTCATGCGTGAACGCTCGCAAGTCGTGAATCGCGATGTGGATCAGTTTCGCTTCGCGCGCGCGCCGCACAATCCCGTAATCGAGCGGCCCGCGAAAAAACTCCGGGAAAATCGTGATGATGTCGAAGCGCATCGCATTGGAATCTTACCTTAGTCGCGTTTCTGTCCGCGCGGTTTCTAGGTTTGATTTAGATCGAGAAGACCTTCGGGAAGCACGACGTCGATGCGGCGAGCGGCGGTGTCGATACGAGTGCAAATTTCTGTGGCGAGAGGAATCAGCAATTCACCACGCGACGTGGTGACAACGAGGACCGGCGTACCGGGCACGGACTCGCCCGTGGATTGCACGTCGCGAACATCCCCCAGTTTTTCAGGGCCAAGTTTTTCCGATGTACCGCTCACGTTGGCTTGAAAAACCTCGCAGCCAATCAGATCCGTGACGAAGTAGCTGCCTGCCGCAAGAATCACGCGCTCGGAAAGCGGAATCTGAACTTCGAGGCCGACGAATCGTTCCGCGTCAGAAATGGAATGGGGGCCTTCAAAAAGAAAAATCGCCTGCCCGTTATGGAGCCAGCATTCGCGAATCGCAACACGGCGGGGCAGATTCTTGCCGTCCCACAATTCCGCGGAATTGAGCTGCGTCATACGCTCGGGGAAATCGGTGAGAATTTCCGCCGCAACTTCCCCGCGGCGTCCGCGAGCACGCAGGATCCTGGCAAGTGTGACGCGACTGGCTGGGGAGTCGGCCACGCTATTCGAGTATTTCCAAAGTGAATCGTTTTTTCAATTTCATTCCAGCCGCACCGAGCAGCGTGCGGATGGACTTCGCGGTGCGGCCCTGCCGCCCGATCACTTTCCCCAGGTCATCCGGTGCAACACGCAGTTCGAGGACGGTGACTTGCTCACCTTCGATGGAGTTCACAGCCACCTGTTCGGGATGATCGACAAGAGCTTTAGCGATCTGTTCGACGAGCTCCTTCATCATGAGAAACCTCCGGACGTTCGCTGGGTCCGGGCGGAAAAAATCCGCTGAGGCTTAAATCCGGCGCTGAAGTTCAGGGCCCTGAAGAATACGATGCTTTATGCGATTTTTTGGTCACGCAAGAAGCTGCGGACGGTGTCGCTGGGCTGAGCGCCGCAACCGAGCCAGTATTTCACGCGCTCGGCGTCGAGCTTAACGATCGCAGGATTCTTCAGAGGATCGTATGTCCCCACAATTTCAACAAAACGGCCGTCGCGCGGACGCGTCTTCTCAATCACAACCACGCGATAGGCTGGCTGTTTCTTCTTGCCAATGCGGGACAATCGGATCATCAACACTTCGTTATATCCTCCAAAATTGCAGTCCGATTATAGCGTAAGCGCCCAAATTTCCCAAGAGTCAGTTCAAGGACATTATAAAGGGGGAGAATACCGGATTTGCAGACACGACTTAGCCCGAAAGGCCGCCGCGGAGCTTACCGAGGCCGCGCATTTTGCCCTTCATGGTGTTGCCGTACATTTTCATCATGCGGCGCATTTCGTTGTACTGCTTGAGGACTTCGTTGACTTCCTGAACCGTGGTGCCGCTGCCGCGGGCGATGCGCTTGCGACGCTTGCCGTCGATCAGGTTGTGGTCGTCGCGTTCGGCGGAGGTCATGGAGTTGATGATGGCTTCGGCGACTTTCAGGCGGGTCTCGTCGATAGCCGTGTCTTTTGGCAATTTGGCGAAAGGGCCGATTTTCGGGAGCATGCCCATAAGCTGTTCGAGCGAGCCCATTTTGCGGATCTGCTTCAACTGGTCGCGAAAATCCTCGAGGGAGAATTCGTCGTGTTCGAGTTTGCGCTGAAGTTCGCGCGCCTGTTTTTCGTCGATGGTTTTCTCGGCTTTCTCGATGAGCGTGAGGACGTCGCCCATGCCGAGGATGCGCGAGATGATGCGGTCGGGATGAAATTGCTCGATGGCGTCGTATTTTTCGCCAATGCCGGCGAATTTTACTGGCGCACCAGTGACTTTGCGAATCGAGAGCGCTGCGCCGCCGCGCGCATCGCCGTCGAGCTTGGTGAGAATCACCCCAGTGACGCCGAGGCGTTTGTGAAATTCGCCCGCGGAGCGCACGGCGTCCTGGCCGATCATGGCGTCGGCGACGAAAAGAATCTCAGAAGGGGCAAGTTCGCGCTTGAGCGTAGAGAGTTCGTTCATGAGTTCGTCGTCGATGTGCAAGCGGCCGGCCGTGTCGACGAGAACCACGTCGTAGGCGGAGAGTTTTGCTTCGCGCATGGCGCCGCGAACGATTTCGAGCGGCTTGTCAGTGCCAGCGCCGGGCCACACAGGAGTGCTGGTGGCTTTGGCGACTTGGGCGAGTTGCTCGCGCGCGGCGGGACGATAAACGTCCGTGGAAACGACGATGGGACGATGTCCATTGTGGCCGAGCCATTTGCCGAGCTTGCCTGTGGTTGTGGTTTTGCCCGAGCCTTGCAGGCCTACGATGAGCCAAACCGAAGGCGGGCGCGAGGCGAACTGCATGCGGACTTCTTTGCCGAGGAGCTCGGTCAATTCGTCGTGAACGATTTTGACGACTTGCTGATCGGGTGAAAGTTGGAGAAGGACTTCGGAGCCGAGGGCCTTTTCGCGAATGTGCGCGATGATTTCGTCGACCACGCCGAGATTGACGTCGGCGTCGAGAAGGGCTTCGCGAATTTGCGCCAGGCCGGCGTCGAGATGCTCTTCGGTGAGCTTGCCCTGACCGCGAAGATTCTTGAAGGCGCGCTGGAGTTTGTCGGTGAGATTTTCAAACATGGCTTAGTCGAGACCTGTTTGCAGACTGAAACTCATTTGCGATCAAGATTTTACGCGTCCGCTCTGCCGCGCGCGGATGATGGCGAAACCGAAGACAAAAGCAAGGTGCGGTTTGGAGGCGAGAAAAAGTGTTCGGCATTTTTAAAACCGCAAAAAATTGGCGATTAGAAACTGGTCCAGTTGTTTGTTTTGTGTAAGTTAGCTCGGTGTCTAATTCCGGATGGTGGATTAGAAAAAAGCCGCGACCGACGGGCCATCGTCCCAGCCTTCCCGCGTCGGGACGAATAGGGCAAGTGGGGGAACCTGACTGCGGGTCGTTTCGGCGCTGCGCCAACTGCATGGAGATCTCAAACCTCTTTCCATTATCTCATGAGTGTAAAGTGAGCGTAAGCGCCGGGCCGAAAGATGTCGGGTCGAAAGAAGATTGAAAGCGGAAAAGCAGCGGGCGAATGGCAAGCCCATCATGGCTCGATAGCGAATGCGGAACAGGGCACACCCATGATGTAAGCTTGGCGCTAGAATTCTGCAGGCGGGAGGTTGCTATGCCCTTTGTCGATACGAGCAAGCTGGGAGTGATTGAGCGCTTGCCAGGATGGTATGGACGGTATTTCCACTCGGCGAGCATGACGTTTGCGCACTATGATTTCGTGAGTGGTTCAACGATTCACGAACACTTCCATCCGCAAGAAGAAGTATATGAAGTGATCGAGGGGGAACTCGAACTGACCATCGACGGAGTGACGCAGATCGCTCGGGCGGGCATGGTCGGGATCGTGCCGAGCAACGTCCGCCATTCGGTGAAGGCCCGGAGTGATGGGCGGGCGATCATCGTCGATTATCCGCGGAGGGGCGAATTCGAGTAGACGGAGGCAAATCAGGCGAATGGCGAATATCGAGTGGGTGAGGAAGTACTGCAAAACGCTGGCGGGGACGACGGAACAAATCCAGTGGGAGGACGACCTGCTGTTCAAGGTGGGCGGGAAGATGTTTGCGGCGATGCCACTCGAACTGGGTGGAGCGCACATGAACGCGCCGTGGGTGTCATTCAAATGCACGGCCGAGGAATTTGCGGAACTGACGGAGCGGCCGGGGATACGTCCGGCGGCGTATCTGGCGCGAGCGCAGTGGGTGTCGGTGGAAAGCGAAGAGGCGCTGCCGCGTGCGGAGGTCGAGCGATTGCTGAGGCAATCGTATGAGTTGGTGATGGCCAAGCTGACGAAGAAGAGGAGGGAAGCAGTGATGAGTGGCCAGTGGTCAGTGACGTCAGTGACGAGTGAAAAGCGAAAGAAGAAGAAAGTGGCAAGGGGGAAAAGTAAGAGAAAACGATGAGTTGCGAGAGGGTTAAACGACCAGCGAGTCAGGAACTGAAGACATCGCGCCCATAACGCGCGCGACATAGGAACGCTATTGGAAGTGTATAGAGAGGACGGGGTGGAGCTCGATGGCGTTGGGGGCGACGTCGCGCTGCTTGTGGAAGAAATCGAAGAAGGCGACGCCGGTGACGTCGACGATGACGGTGCCGGGAACGCTCTCGAAGCGGTTGGTGGGCATGCCGAAGCGGGATTCGAGTTCGCGGCGGGCGGATTCAAACTGGCTGGCGTAGCGCGAGGCGCACGCGCCGGAACAATTCTGCGAGGGAATCTCCGCGATCATGGTGGCGCTGGGATCGTTCAAGTCGGCGAGGAGGAGGTGGAAGTCGCGGTCGCTCTCTTCCTTGATGGCGAGGAGCTGCGCGCGGACGGTGAAGGCCTGGAGTTCGAGGGGCGCGATGCGCGTGTCCGCTGGGAGCGGCGATGGCGCGGGTTGGGAAGTGAGCCAGGCGACGGTCGTGGGGCGCGGAGAGAAATTGACGCTGGCGGCGTCCGCGTCGGAGAGGGTTTTGACGGCCCAGCGCTCGGTACCGCAGGGCGCTCCGCAGGTGATGAAGTTTTGCGACGGGCCGGTGGTCGGGCGCTGAAGATGGTTCTGGCGATAGAGGTAGAGCGCGACCAGAATGACGAGGATTGCGAAAGAGATTAGGCGGCGTTGTTGGCGACGAGTCATTTTGCTCTTGATCCAGGTTTCACTTCGTATCGTCGCAACACGATTCCCAAAATGAAGGCCACGCCCGTCTGCCAAACAAGCCACAGCGAATACCGGTGGCTCATTTCTCCGGCAGTGTTCGGAGCTGTGCCCGCGCGAGGAGCGGGGCCAAGAGCGTGAGCGGCGGACGACAAAGCCATGCCCAGGGTCGGGCCGAGTTCCCAGCCGATTCCCAAGACGCCGCCCAACGCGGGCCAAGAAAAAACCTTCCAGTCGAGGTCCCGCAACTTGATTTCAGGGTGCAACTGGGTTACCGCCGATGAGACAACCACGACTGCTCCGAACAAACCACTTGCAAACAAAGCGACGGGCGAAGCCGCGACGCCATGACCCACCGACGAGTCTCCCAATGGGAGCCAGATCTCGGCCTGGATCCCCAGCCATACGGCAAGAAGATTCGCGACGGTGCATGCAACAATGAAGAGGATTGCCCTCCGAGGGCTGCGCAAGGCCCCAGAGACGATGAAACAGCCCGAAATGATTACGCCAAATACGATGCCAGGGAAAAAAAGGAAGTCAGATTGGCCTGTCGCGGATGCGCCGCAGATGGTGACCGATGCAGAAAGGAGCCCGGCAGCGGACAAGAGAGTCGCTAATTTGAAGTCGCGCCTTTGTTCACCGGCCACTTGGGCTGCTCCCGTAAGAGCCCATTATGTGTGTTCACTGTTGACCCGTGCGGGGCATTCAGAAATAAGTATGACCTATTGGTTATACAAGACCACCGATTCGCCCGCTTGTACAAACACTTTGTGAGATGACAATGACATTCCCTTCCGATTCCGGAGTAGAGCGTTCCTTGACCGGGTGTGGAGGGTCGAATACACTAGCTGTTTCGCCTAACGATGCGAAAGCTAGCAGTTCTTCACACGCGCGATTTGCCAATCTGTGGGCGGCCGTTCTTGCGAATTATGGGGCAGCAACTATTTAAGGAGAGGACTCCTTGGTAAAACGTACGTTTCAGCCGCATGTTCGGAGGCGGCACAAGAAGCACGGGTTCCGCGCGCGAATGAAGACCAAGGGCGGGAAGAAAGTTCTGGCGCGACGCCGCAAAAAGGGACGCCACAGCATTACGCGCGTCTGACGGTTTTCGATATGGCCGAACGAACGGGCGCTGACGCGGACACGCGCGACGCTTCCGTCAGTGGCGCTCCGTCGACAAACATCGCTCATAGCAAACCAGTCAAGCGCAATTTGCCGCGCGAATCGCGGCTGGTGCGGCGGTCGGAATTCGAAGCGGTGTACCGCGAAGGCCGGCGGCGGTCGAGCTCGACATTCCTGATTTTTCTGCGTGGGAACGGATTGCCGCGAAACCGATTCGGAATGAGCGTGAAGAAGGCGCTGGGCAACGCCGTGGTGCGCAATCGAATCCGAAGGCGCATCCGGGAAGTTCTGCGATTGCATCGCGAGGAGATTCTGCCGGGATGGGACGTGGTGATACATCCGAGCCGATCCGTGGCGACGCTCGAGTTCACGAAACTCGAAGCGGACCTGCTGGCGCTGCTGCCGCGCGACAAGCGAGCGGCGAAGTGACGCGCAAAAGCGCGGCGAAATGGCTCGCGCTGGCGTGCGTGCGCGGATATCAGATTTTTCTCGGGCCGTTTTTTGGCGGTAGCTGCAAGTTCGAACCTTCCTGCTCACGATACACCTACGAAGCAGTCGAGCGATTTGGCACGCGACGCGGCGTGTGGCTGGGGCTGAAGCGATTTTTGCGTTGCCGGCCGTTTTCGGCCGGCGGATATGATCCGCTACCACAGTTCTGGAAGTTGGAGGAAGCAACCCCGGTGCCCAGGTCAAACGACAGGCCAGGAGATGAAGCGCACTTAGTAAAATTCAAAAGCAACAGCAGATTCCTCGCAGCGGTGGCTCCTCGGAATGACAACAGCGTGAGTTTTCAAGCGTCCGGGAAAGCGCAGACACAAACAGCGGGCAGCCGCCAGCGAACGGAGACTGCCCGTTGAGCATGAGCGACGAGCAGCGCGCCGGCCTGGCTCTGGTGCTCATGGTTGTTGTGTTGGCGCTATGGTCCAAATTTTATAAGCCAGTTGTTCCGTCGAAACCAGCCTCCGTAAATTCTCCCGCCGCGAATGTTCAGCAACCGCCCAGCGTTGGGCCAGGATTGGGGAATGGGCAAGCCCAGAGCGCGCAAGCGAGCGGTACGCCGGCTGCGACGACGGTTCCGGTTAAAGAAGCCAAGGCGGCGCAGACGATCACGGTGGAGAGCGGGCTGTATCGCGTGGAGCTGTCGAATCGCGGCGGCGTGGCGCGAAGCTGGACGCTTGAGAAATATCACGACAACGAAAAGCCTCCGAAGCCTCTGGATCTGGTGAATACCGCGGCGGCGAAACAGCTCAATGCGTGGCCGCTCTCCATCCGCCTGGAAGATCCGAAGTTGGAAGCGGAGGCGGATTCCGCGTTGTACACCGTGACGCCTGCCTCTGCGACGTTACGGGCTCCGGCCGAAGTGCATTTCGAATGGAGCGACGGGCATTTGCAAGTTTCGAAACAATTGAAATTTGGGATTGGGTACGAAGTGGAATTGAACGTGTCGGCTGAGCTCGACGGGAAACCGCTGCCCGTCGGAGTGGCGTGGCGCGGTGGGTTCGGAGACCAGTCTGTGTCGAGCGCGCCAGCGCTTGTGGAAGTGTTCTACAGCGAAAACGGAAAGATCGAGTATTACACGTATAAGAAACTCGGCATGAAGGACCATCAGGACCAGCCGACGCAAGTGAATGGCTTCATGGAAGCTGCGGGAATTGAAGATACTTTTTTCACGGCGGCTTTTCTGTCGAATCAGCCGGGTATGACGCTGTGGGATTGGACGCAACAGCACAGCATCACGGAAAGCGGAAAAACGACGCAGGAGCCCGTCGCGGAAATGGCCGCGGGTCCGCAGACTCCGGGTCCATGGGACGTGCGGTTGTACGTGGGGCCAAAAGATTTAACAGAACTTGGAAAGCTGAATCCGCGGCTGACGGGCTTGGTGCAGTTTGGGTACATGAGTTTTCTCGCGAAGCCGCTGCTGTTGGTTCTGAAGTGGATCTACAAATACGTTCCGAACTACGGCTGGGACATTATTCTTCTGACGCTGGCCATCAACATGGCGCTTTTCCCGCTGAAGGTGAAAAGCTGGCATTCGATGAAGAAAATGCAGAAGGCGATGCCTCGTATCAAAGCGATTCAGGAGAAATACAAAAAGTATTCGATGCGGGACCCGCGGCGCAAGGGAATGCAGGAGGAAATGTCCGCGATATACAAGGAAGAAGGAGCAAATCCCGTCGGAGGATGCCTGCCACAACTAATCCAAATGCCGATCTGGTTCGCGCTGTATCGCATGCTGCAATATTCGATCGAGTTGCGGCATGCGCCGTGGATCGGATGGATCCATGACTTATCGGCGCGCGATCCGTATTTCATTTTGCCGATCTTGATGACTGTGGCGATGTATTACATGACGAAAATGACGCCGCAGACGGTGACCGATCCGGCGCAACAGAAGATGATGATGCTGATGCCGCTGGCGTTTGGGATTTTCCTGTTCATGTATTCGAGCGGACTGGTGCTCTATATTTTCACGAGCAGCATGGTTGGAATTGCGCAGCAATTGTATTTGAATCGCAACGATCCTCTTCCTACGAATAGTCCGTTCAAGAATAAGCCTCCGAAAACGTGACCGGCACACCGCTGTAAAACAAAAAGCAGATTCCTCGCTCCGCTCGGAATGACGATTAAGATTAGGGAAGGTCGAGCAAGTAGCCGGCTTTGCCAACGTTGAAGCAGGGCGTGCGGCCGATGTGATCTGTTTTGCCCGCGCATTCGTGGATGTGGCCGCAGAAAAGCATTTCGGGTTGCTCGCGCTCGACCCACGCGCGCAGCGCAGGGCTGCCTGCATGCTTGCCGGGCGCAAATTCGTCGAGTTTGGTGCCGTACGGCGGGAAATGAACGACTAGATACAGCCGCGCGAGGCCATTGAAGGCAGCGAGGGCTTCGGCGATTTGCTCCTCCGTGTATTCGCCGGGCGTGTTGAATGGAGTGGGATTGCTGTAGCCGAGGCCGGCCCAGTTGGTTGAACCCAGTTGGTGAATCTGGCGATGAAAATCGGTGAGGCCGAAACGCGCGCAGAGTTCGCGCGTGTCATCGGCGGTTTCGTGATTGCCGGGTAGCACCCAGACGCGTTCCGCGTGTTTTTGGAGTGCCGCACCGCAGCGGTCGAGGCCACGGCGGAAGGTCGAGAGATCGCCCGCGACGATATAAATATCAGCAGGCTGGCTGATGGCGCGTTCGAGGGATTTCATGTCGCCGTGAATGTCACTGAAGATTTGGATTTTCATCGCGGCCGCCCGGAGAGATCTGGAGGAGCAATGCTTCCTAAAGGATTCGGGCCGCGCACCCAGCCGTAATGAAGTAGTCTACCTTGCGAATCGAAAATGACGGCGAAAGTGAAAGGCATCGGCCCTTTACGCGCGTTGCCCTCGAAAAAGCGAGGATCGGCGTATTCAACGATATTTCGGCCGCCAGCCGCCATGAAGCGTACTACGGGGAAACGCGCGAACCAAAGATAGGTGCGAACCGGTTCGAGGCGCGCCGCCTCTTCCGTGAAGAGGTTGGGCGAAGAATCCGGGACGAAGCGGAAATTGGGACGGCTCGCGTCGCGAAGCGAAAAACCGGCCTGATAGACCCCGTCGGGCGTGAGCACCATACCGTTCCAGTCGAGGAAAGAAGGTGGTAGCGGCATGGCGCCGATTTTCTCGACATTAAGGTCGTGCGTCGCCGCGAATGCGCGGACGCGCGACATCGCGGCGTGGTGCGCGAAGCCACAAAGAAGGATGTAGGCGCAGGCGACGTAGAAGCCTGTGCGGCACCAACTGGCGCGCGAGATGCGGCTGCCCCAGCCATTGAGAGCGGGGAGAAAAAACAACGCCACGAAAAATGCGGCGGCCAGGATTACGATCGAAAGAGAAAAAGGAAATTCCGCGGCGCGCGCGAGAGACCACACGCCGAGAGTGAGAATCGTGCAAAAGCCCCACGCTTTGGCGGCGCGGTTCGTCGCGCCTTCGCGGCGCTGATGCACCCAGGCGGCGAGTTGAGGCAGAAGAATGAGCGCAGTGAAAACGAAGTCGATGATGAAAAGAAAATCCCAGGCGACGCGATCCTTTGAGAACGGATTCAACATGCGCGTGCCGAAAGACGTGAAGCCATCGAGGATGATATGGCTGGCGATTCCGGCGGCATAAATCAGGAAGAGCATGTAGAAAGAGGGGCAGCGGAGGTCGTCGCGATGGGTGCGCTTGGCGTACCACCGCACAGAGACGCGTGTGAGCCAGGCGAGAGCCGCGGCAAAGATCGGCAGGCCGACGAAGGAATGCGTGAAGCCGCGATGATAACGTGCGATGGCCAGGGGATCGTGCGAGAACGCTTCGACGAAAATATCCACGTCAGGGAAAACGGCCCCGAGAGTGGCGGCGAAGACAGCAACGCGGGCGGTCGATGAAGATCCCTTCTTGAACAGCAGCCGATTCGTGGACGAGGAGCGATGCGCGAAAAATCCCTTGCCGATCAGCGCGCCAGCGATGCCATGTGTAACGGGGTCCATGAGGAGACAAGATTATCAGTTTATAGCAAATGGTCGGCGGAAGTTTACGAACGAAAATCTGTGTTCGACGACTAGGTGTAGTTCAAAGGATTTCAATGGGGGAGGAACGCTTTAAGAGGGTTTCGCCGATTTGCACGGCCGGAATTTGGCGGCGCTGAAGCTCGGCGCAAAGAGCGGCGGCGTGTTCTGGGTCGATGGCGATGAGGAGGCCGCCGGAAGTTTGCGGATCGAACAGAAGAGCGCGGGAATCTCCGTCGACGTTGGCCGAAAATTCAACGCAGCTTGCGACGAATTCGCGATTGCTTTTGAGGCCGCCCGCGAGAAAGCCGCCGTGGGCTGCTTCGCGCGCGCCGAGAAGAAGCGGGACTTTCGCGTGGTCGATGCGCAGGGAAACGGCGCTGCCCGCGGCCATTTCGCGCGCATGGCCAAGGAGGCCGAAGCCGGTCACGTCAGTGACGGCGTGGATGGGCGAATCCTTGTGCGTGGATTTTTCAATTTCATGCAACCCTTCGGCGGCGTCGCGATTCAGGCGCGCCATTGAGGCGATGGCGGCTTCGACGGAGGCGGCCGAAGCCTTCCCTGCCTTGAGCGCCGTGGCGATAACGCCGGTGCCGATGGGCTTGGTGAGAATTAAAACATCGCCGGGCCGCGCGCCCACGTTGCGCCAGATATTTTTTGGATTGACGACGCCCGTAACGGCGTAGCCGAACTTCAGATCATCGTCGCGAACCGAATGTCCGCCGACAATCGTGCAACTGGCTTCATCCATTTTCGAAAGGCCGCCGCGGAGAATCTGTTCGAGAACGCCAGGGCTGCCGTTCTCGGGAAATCCGACAATCGAGAGCGCGGAGACGGGGCGGCCGCCCATGGCGTAGACGTCGCTGAGGGAATTCGCGGCGGCGATTTGGCCGAAAGTGAACGGATCGTCCGCGATAGGCGTCAGGAAATCGACGGTCTGGACGAGGGCGAGATCGGCGGTGAGTTGATACACCCCTGCGTCGTCGCTGGTATCGAAACCAACGAGCAGATTCGGATCAGTCGGCCGCGGCAAACGGCGAAGAACGGAGTCCAAAAGACCTGGACTCAGCTTGGCCGCTCAACCAGCGGCCTTGGCGGCGGACGTCAGACGCACGGGATCGGCCAAGGCGCTTCTCTCCTCACGATTCGAGCCGGATGATTATACGCTGGCCGGCGTGCGAAAAAATAATCGTGCTCGACATGGCGCGCTGGAAAAAGGGGCGCAGGCTGCGCTCTGTATAAATCGGACACGAACAATGGGAACGTGATTTTCTTTGCGGCGGGCGTCGCGTAGCATGAATACGCACATGAAGCCCAAGACAAAGTGGAAAATTGGCGCCGTGGTGGTTTTTGCAGCTCTGGCGATACTGCTTCCGGAGACGGTCTCCGCAGTCTGGCACGTGGTTCACGGCAGATCAGTTCAATTTCGGGCGTGGAAGATCACCGTGCCGTTCGAATGGTATGCGGTGCGGCGCGGCGAAGGAATGAGCCTGGAACGAATGTCGCGGTTGTCGTGGCAAAAAAATCCGGTGGCGACTTTTTTGCCTGTGCATTTTGGGCCGCGATACAAATTCGACTACAACGTCTTTGACGGGGTGCAGGAGAAACTCCTGCACGCCCAAGGATATTCTTCCACCGGGCCGCAGCGGGATATACATCTGGGCGGTCAAGACGGGCGCTGCTGGACATTTACTTCGAAGGCGGACCGTGAACAACTTTGGATTAGTTGCGTGGTGCCGAAAGATTTGACGTCGGTCGACTACATCGGCCCTGAGGCGTACGCAAATGATTTTTTCTCGCTGCTCGGCAATATTGAGCGGGTTGCGCCTGGGAGCTGACTCCTTCTGGTCTTACCCCAGTCCGAAACGAGCGAATCACCATTCCACGAATCGCAGGCCGAAAACCTCAGGCGGGTTGCGCTTCGACGTTGGAACGAATCGGAATAGCTAGGGATTCTGATTCGTTTGCGCGCGAAAGCATGTGGCAATGGCCGTCCAGGATTCCCCCGGGCTGAATTACCAGACACGGCGAATGGATTTCTCCGGTGACGACACCCTTCGACTGAATTTCGACGCGTTCCTTGGCGAAAATATGGCCATCGAACCGGCCCGCAATGGTCACATCGTTCGCGTCGATTTGGCCTTCAACATGGGCGTTTTCGCCAAGAAGCAGACCATGTTCGGACGCGATGCTGCCTTTCACGTGGCCGTCGACGCGAAACATTCCGGCGATGACCATCTTGCCCTCGATGGAAACGCCCTGATCAATAAAACCCGCCCACTCAGATGAACCGCCAGACTTTCCGCCTAGCCATTTTGCACCCACGGAATGCCTCCTAAGAAAAAGCAAGTATTCCGGATTATCTCGCAACGATCAGTTGATAGAGACGATCGAGATCACTCTCGTTGTAGAACTCGACAATGACCTGTCCGGGATGTCCTTTGGTACAGGGATTGACGCTGACGCGGGTGCCGAGGACGCGCTGCAGTTCATCAATGGCGGCACGAGTGTTGGCATCGAGCGTGGCGCGTTCTGGTGCGGCGCGGTGGCGGCGAGTGTGCGTGGCAAGGCGCTCGATCTGCCGAACAGTAAGGTTGCCGCGAGCGGCGCGGCGCGCGGTTTCGGTGCGCAGCGGATGATCTTCGATCGCCAGCAGCGCGCGCGCGTGGCCTGCGGTAAGGCGACCATCTTCGACCATTTCGCGAATTGCATTGTCGAGACGCAGAAGGCGAAGTGAATTGGCGACCGTTACGCGTTCTTTACCCGTGCGCTCAGCGGCTTCTTCTTGCGTCAGGTGAAATTCCTGAATCAAGCGATCGAAGGCCTGGGCCTGCTCGATCGGATTTAGGTCTTCGCGCTGTAAGTTTTCGACGAGAGTGATTTCCATTGCCTTGTCGTCGGGAACATCCTGAATGACGACGGGGACACGATGCATAGCGACAAGCTGGGCCGCGCGCCAACGGCGTTCCCCGGCGAGGAGCTGGAAACGGGGGCCTCGCCTGCGAACGACAAGCGGCTGGATAATGCCCGTACGGCGAATCGAATGTGCTAACTCGTCGAGCGCCGATTGCGCGAAACGCGTTCGCGGCTGATAGGGGCTCGGGTCGATCAGGTCGATGTCCACTTGAAGAACGGAGCCCGCAGAATCAGCGGTGCGCGCAGGCGCCACGGCTGCGGCCGCTGACGATTGTGGGCCAGCAGCGGGGCTACTCGGAGGCGCCTGCGGCGTTGCTTCGGGCTCGCGTATCAGCGCGCTCAATCCCCTGCCCAACGCGTTTCTGGTCATTGGCGATGACCTCCTTTGCGAGTTGAATGTAGCTTTCGGCACCCTTACTACTAATGTCGTAGAATATGATGGGCTTGCCGTGACTCGGTGCCTCGGCAAGCCGTACGTTTCTCGGAATGACCGTTGCGAATACTTGCGCTCCGAAGAAGCTCCTCAGATCGGCGGAAACCTGCTTCGAAAGAGTCGTGCGGTCGTCATACATGGTGAGAAGAATCCCCTCGATTGCAAGGGATGGGTTAATTGTTCGGCGCAGGCGCATTAGAGTGTCGAGAAGTTCGGCGACGCCCTCCATGGCGTAATACTCGCACTGAATGGGTACCAAAACGGCGTCGCTGGCGGCGAGTGCGTTGACTGTGAGCAGGTCTAGAGCTGGCGGACAATCGATCAAGACGTATTCATAGTCGTTGCGAATAGACTCTAGAAAGCCCTTTAGCCTGTACTCTCGGCCTTCCATGCTGACGAGTTCGACGGCCGCCCCCACCAAATTTTTGTCAGCGGGCATTAGATCCAAGCCCGAGACTTGCGTTGGGATGATGATTTTCGCGGCTGGTTCGTCGAGGATTAAGGCATTATAGATAGTGCGGCGAGAAGGATCTTTTGGGAAACCGAGGCCGCCAGTCGTATTTCCTTGCGGGTCGGAGTCAATGACGAGGGTGCGCTTCTCCTCTGCGGCGAGGGATGCGCCCAGATTGATGGCCGTGGTAGTCTTACCGACGCCCCCTTTTTGGTTTGTGATTGAAATTACTCGCCCCAAACGTCCCCCCGTACGAATTTGGACTCGAATCTAGCAGAATTGTGAATTCATTCGCAAGATGTTTCACGTGGAACATCACTTCGTTCATCAGAGAATTTGTTCCACGTGGAACAATTCATTCGGCCATCGACTGCCAATTAGAATCTTCCTGCTCGTGGACTGCGGAATGGGCGCTTGCCTCCAATGCCACTCGGGCATACGTATTGTCTCGGCGACATCGTCCGAACCCATCCAAAAAATTACGCGGCCCTGGGATGACAAACTCCTCGCGGACCACGATAGCAGGTCTTCCGTTCGACCCAAAGCGCGGGAAACGACGTAATCTAGCTCGTTTGAACGAATATCAGACGCTTCGAATCCAATCGGGAGTACTTTGGTGCCCGTGAACGAGAGTTCGCGGACAATTTCGTTCAGGAAGGCACATTTCTTCTTGTTGGGCTCGAGCAAAATAACATTCAAATCAGGACAAAACAGTTTGATGGCTAGGCCCGGAAAGCCGGCTCCGGAGCCAACGTCGGCGAGTCGACCATTCTCGAAATTCTCCAGAGACAAGGCGAAAATGCTCTCTCCAAAGTGAAAACGAACTATCTCCTCCTCGCCGGAGATCGCGGTCAAAGCGATCTTCTTTGTCCATAATGATAGTAACTCCATATACGTTAGTATTTTGTCGCACGCTGAGATAGATACACCCGAATAGTACGGCTCTAAAATGGATTGAACGCGAGTCGCCGAGAGAGTCAACTCACGCCTCTAAGATCCATACTCTTCGGGAGGGAGGAAACTCCCAAAGGTGGACTCTCCAAGATGGCGAGAACCATCGGATTTTGGCGAAACGCTTGAAATTTCCATGCGGCCAAGCCAGCGGATAAATCCACCGCGAAATGGATAACGATCGATGGAAATAGACTGTTAGTCGATATCCTAGCCGCTGAAAAAATGAGGGCGACGGCAAAGGTCGTGATGAGACCCCTGCGGCCCTGATAGAGATGGGCCGAGGAGAAAAAGGCAGCGGAAATGAGGGCACCCGCCAAAGCTGAGCCGGAAACACTTGCAAAGATACTCTCGACGAAGCCGCGGTAGATAAATTCCTCGCAGATGGCGACGGTAAGGACAAGGAAAACTCCAACGAAAGCCTCGTTCGACGCCCTAGGCAGAAGCTTCTCCGCAAGTCTCGGGACGAGTCCTCTGCGATCATACGGCAGCATGGCTATGCGGCGCATGGCGTAGACTTGGTTCAGAACCAACACAACTGACAAGCACCCGGCGACGGCAACCGATCGAAGAGGATAGGGGAGCGCTACTCCGAGTGTAGCCCACGATAAATGATGGACTACGCAACGCCATAGGATCACAGCCACAATCATCCACTGAAAGACGATGGTGAACAAATACAGCGAGATACGCTGAGAGGAAAAAAGATCTGGGCCGTTCAAAAGATCGCGAACACGAAGAGAGCTGCGCCACGGGACGATGACAGCGAGAATCGCGAGAATGATAACGTAGTCCCAGGGCATGTTCGCTGGAATGCATTATGCCGCGATTCTTGCGTCAGCGCCGAAAATATAAAGGTGGCGGTTGACATGCCGCGATGCGCGTCTTATCGTGCTGGGCGGATTCTCCGAAATGAAAATTCTCATAATCGGGGGCGGCGGCCGCGAGCATGCTCTCGCGTGGAAGCTGCGCCAGAGCTCGAACGTACAGCATGTATGGTGCGCACCGGGAAACGATGGAATCGCACAAGTGGCGGAGTGTGTGGCCGGGAATTTGGAAGACGTTAGCGGTCTTGCGGAACTTGCGGAACGACTTAAGCCCGATCTGACGCTAGTTGGTCCGGAGCTGCCGCTGGTATCGGGAATCGCCGATGAATTCGCGAGGCGTGGATTGCGGATTGTGGGACCGTCAAAAGAAGCCGCTCAGCTAGAGGGTAGCAAGGTCTTTGCCAAAGATTTCATGCAGCGACACGGAATTCCTACGGCCTCGACTTACGGCATATTCGACGCATGCGTGGATGCATATACGTCGCTCTGTGAAGTAGACTGGCCCGTTGTCGTTAAGGCAGACGGCCTGTGCGGAGGGAAAGGCGTTCTCGTGACGTCATCGCCAGATGAGGCGACGTCATTTATTGAACGGCTGATGGAAATGAAGGAGTTTGGCGATGCCGGAAAACGTGTGATCGTCGAGGAAGGACTTTCCGGGCCAGAGATATCGTACATGGTGCTGACAGACGGCGAGAAGTTTGTTCCGCTGGCCGCATCGCGGGATTATAAACGCTTACTCGACAATGATTTGGGGCCGAATACGGGTGGAATGGGCGCAATCTCAGCCGAGGATTTGATTTCGGCAGACGTCGAGAAATTGATCCAGGAAAAGGTCGTCCGGCCGACTATTGACGGCATGGCTCGTGAAGGCAAGGAATACAAGGGATTTTTGTATTTTGGTCTGATGCTGACGACGTCGGGTCCCAAGGTACTCGAGTTCAACTGCCGGCTGGGCGACCCCGAGACAGAAGCGCTGGTGATGCGAATGAATTTCGATCTGGCGACGCTTCTAGGAAGTGTGGTGCGCGGCGGGTTGCTGCAATCTAGCCTGGTGTGGAAGCCTAAGGCAAGTGTGTGCTTGGTCTTAGCCTCCGATGGCTATCCTGGGAAGCCGGTGACTGGCGCGTCAATCGCGGGCCTCGACGGGGTATGCGAAGGCGCTGTATTCCACGCGGGGACGAGGAAAGTCGAGAATGATTACTACGTAAGTAGTGGTAGGGTCTTGAATGTTTGCGCTTCTGCGGACAGCATCGCAGAAGCGCGCTCGAAGGCATATCAAGCGGCCGGGGAGATTTCCTTTGAGGGAATGCACTATCGAAAGGACATCGGCGCAGAACTAGGCGGGATCGCACCAGGCCAAGTGATCGGGACGGAATAACGTAGTCGGCTGGGCGAGCGAATGCCCGCTTTCACAGCAGCGGTATGAAGGTTAAAAATTACCGATCGATGGGGGGATGAGTGGGGTCGGATGCGAAATCGAAAGTGCTGGTGGGCGTCATAATGGGATCGGATTCAGATTATCCGGTGATGGCGGAAGCGGGACGGATGCTTGAGAAATTCGGAATTGCATTTGAAGTCGAGGTCGTGTCGGCGCATCGTTCTCCTGCCCGTGCCGCCGAGTATGCGGAGACGGCGGTGAAGCGCGGGCTGAGAGCGATTATTGTGGGAGCGGGGGGCGCGGCGCACTTGGCGGGAGTGGTGGCGGCCCTGACCACGCTGCCCGTGATTGGCGTACCGATGGCCGCCACTTCGTTGAACGGGATGGACTCGTTGCTTGCGACCGTGCAAATGCCCGGTGGAGTGCCCGTGGGGACAATGGCAATTGGCAAGGCAGGTGCGACGAATGCGGGTATTTTTGCTGCGCAAATTCTTGGAACATCCGATGAGGCGATTGCGCGAGAGCTTGCGGCTTACAAAAGTGAGCTTGCGACAAGCGTCGCCGAAAAGAGCCAACGATTGAAGCGTGAACTAACAGGACAAAAGTAATCGCGGTCACGCAACAAAGTGAATTTCAGAACGGGCCGGGGCCGGGTGGCTTGCCCGGTGGACGAAGCAGACTAGGCGCTCCGGCCGGCCGGACTTGCTCGCTGCCGGGCCGAGGCGTTTCCTGGGGCGGAGTTATAAACCAGCCGATGCCTTGCTCTTTGTTGATCTCCGCTTCAATCATTCGTGCACCGGGCGGCGCGATCGCGCGCAGAGATTCACGTACAAAGGCAGCCACAGCGACGGCGGGTAATTTCTGGATATCGCCGTTCAGGATTGCTTGTGAAGTTTCGCGCAGCGTGGGCGCAGCGGTGAGCGCGCTGGCGATGCGCGGGTCGCCGGCAGCCACGAGGGCGGAGAGATTCGCAGCGGCGGACGCAAATGGATAACTGACTTCTATGAGCCCGCGCAGCTGTCCCTTTTCCGGCGGCCACAGCTGCGTGTATTGCGGCTGCAGAACAGTCGTTTGCCAAAAATCACCCTGCTCGGGTTCCTGTTCAATCGGATACTGGATCAACCAGACTTCCGGACCATAATTTGGAGCATAGTCAACGAGAAGCATCGAAAGGATTGGCTCGTTGGGCGCGAAGTTCAGATTGTTGTGCACATGGGCCAACACGGATGTAAGGCGGTCGTGCAGCCGCGCGGCGATCTGCTCGATGTCCTGGGCCTCGGCACCCGCGCCGCTGTTCGTGCCACCGCCGAGAGTCGGGGCCGTGCGCAAGCCTGTGGGAGGCGGTAATTCGGGCAGTTCTTTGTCGATGCGCGCCAGTTCGCGCTGTTCGCCGGGCAACCACCAATCGACCGCGCCCAGGAGAACTGCAACGCGTTCGTTGGAAAGCGGAACGATCATGGGAGGGCGTGTTTCGGGCTCGATGGGATTTTCGAGAGTGGCGACAACGATCCCGTCCTTTGCCACACCAATCACGACGCGACCGGCGTAAAGATTCGCGACAATTTCCTCCACGCCCTCTTGGTCAGAATTTTGCGCGAAGGAATCCCGGGGAAAAATCGGCGCGGCTGCGGTTAGAGCGGCGAGGAAAACGACAAATCGGCGCAGTCGATAAACGGTAGTTCGGCGACGCTGCATCGCGTTGTGAGATGCATAGGAAATCAAAGTCGATGCCACGAGTACGCGCTGAAAGCCGATCAAGAAATGATAGAAGCGCTGAGTCAACGTACCATAATGGACGGCTAGGAAGATCTCAGAGTTTTCTTGAGAATACTGCCTGGCAACGAGCCGATAACAGATTATCCTGACGCGCGAGTTTTGAGTAAAATCAGGTCATCTATATTTTGTGCCACGAGCGGAATTGAACAGGCGGCACCAGGAGTCCAGGCAATGACGAAACACAAGGGGAAACGGCTAGCGGACATTCTGGAGTCGCACGTGAAATTCACGAAAGGCGACACAGGCGGAGTGCGCGCGGATTTGGCGGGCGCAAAACTGACAGGCGCAAATTTGCACGGCGTGAATCTTTCGTATGCTTTGCTGCGCGAAGCGAACCTTGAAGGGGCAGACCTCGGCGAGGCGCGGCTCGGAGGCGCCGATTTTACTGGCGCGAAGATGAAGCGCGCCGACTTGCGCCGAGCCGATTTGACGGAGACGAATCTGGCAGGCGCGGATTTACGCGAGGCACAACTAGGCGGTGTGGAATGTTTTCGCGCGGATCTGTCGGGTGCAAATCTGGCAGGCGCGAATTTGCGCGCGGCGAATTTTCGCTATACCAACCTCCGCGGCGCGGATTTGCACGGCGCGGACGTGACCACGACAATCCTGCGCGAGACGGAACTGGATGGAGTCGACCTTTCGGGATTGGACCTGACTACGACGCTGATGCCGCGTGGCTGGAAGACTCCGGAGCAAACGAAAAAGTAGGGACGCAAATCTGGTTCGTAATGCTTAGGTGCTGGATTTGTTCACACGAAAAGCAACCCCAAGGGCTTTGCCGCACTTCGTCATTCAACAGCACAGTTTACTTAGGGGCCGGATAGACGGCGGCGTCGGGATATTCCGCGCCGGCAACTGCGCCGCGAATCGCCGGAGTGCGACGCCGGGTTTCGATGCCGAGACGCTTGATTTTCTGGTTGAGGGTTGAGAGAGGAATCTGAAAGCGTTCCGCCGCCTCAGTCTGGTTCCAATTCGAGTGCTCAAGCATGTCGATGATGATCCGGCGCTCCACTTCCTCCATAATCTCGAAAAGCGAACGCGCATGCGACCGGGAACCAGGCTCGCCCGGCATCGGCGGCAGAAATTCGGCGAGATGGAGATGCACGCCGCGAACGATTTCACGGCTGCGAACGGCTTCAGGGAGCAAGTCTACATCCATCGAGTCTCCGTTGGAGAGGACGATGGCGCGCTCGACGACGTTTTCGAGCTCGCGGACATTACCGGGCCAGTCGTAGTCCATCAGCACGCGCATGGCAGGGAGCGAAAAATAGCGCATCGGCTTGCCATTGTCTTTCGAGAAGCGTTCGAGAAAGCGCTCGACGAGAAGGGGAATATCTTCCCTGCGGTCGCGCAGCGGCGGTAATGAGATATTGATTACGTTCAGCCGATGATACAAATCCTCGCGGAAGCGTCCGGCGTGAACGAGGGACATCAAATCTTCATTTGACGCAGCAATGATGCGGACGTCGACCTTAATCGTGTCCGTGCCGCCCAAGCGCATGAACTCGCGTTCCTGAATCACGCGCAGTAGTTTCGCCTGTGTTTCCGGACTGATGGTGCTGATCTCGTCGAAGAAAATCGTGCCTTGGTCGGCGACCTCGAAAAGGCCCTTCTTGGACGCGACCGCACTGGTAAAAGCGCCTCTTACATGGCCGAAAAGCTGGGACTCGAGGAGGTCGACCGGGATCGATCCAGTGTTTACGGCAATGAACGGTTTTTCGGCGCGCGGCGAAGCCGCATGAATGGCCTTGGCAATCACTTCTTTTCCCGTGCCGCTTTCCCCCGCCACGAGGACGGTAGAACGCGAAGGTCCGACTTGCGTCACGAGGTCGAGGACGGCGAGCATTTTTTCGCTCTTGCCGATGATGTTCGGAAAATTGTAGCGCTCTTTGAGGGCGCGTTTGAGCTGCACGTTCTCTTCGCGCAGCCGGCTACCTTCGATAGCGAGCGCGACCTGGGAGAGAAGTTCGTCATTGGACCATGGCTTGGTGATGTAATCTTGCGCACCATTTTTGAACGCCGCGCGGGCCATATCGATCGAGCCGTATGCTGTGATCAAAATGATCGAAAGCTGGGGATCCCGACGATGAATTTCCCGCAGCAATTCGATGCCGTTGCGGTCGGGCAGACTGACATCGAGTAATAGCAGGTCGAAAGGCTGATCGCCCAAACGAGCCAAGCCCGCCTCGCCAGTCTCCGCTTCGGTTAGCATGTAACCTTCCGAAGAAAGCAGCGCCTGGAGGCCTTCGCGAATTTCTACTTCGTCGTCAATGACCAGGATAGAGCCTTTAGGCATGGACGACTTTCCTGGCTACGGGGAATTCGAGACGGAACGACGTGCCCTTTTCCGTCATGGAGCGAACTTCCAGCTTGCCCGCGTGCTCTTTGACGATTCCATAACTGACGGAGAGCCCAAGGCCGGTGCCACGTCCGGAAGCCTTCGTGGTGAAAAAGGGATCAAAGACGCGATGGATGTTCTCGGGGCGAATGCCGATGCCAGTGTCCGTGACCTCAACTTCAACGGAGCCGTTGTAAGCGGCAGTGCGGACCTCGAGCATACCGCCGTTCGGCATGGCATCGCGCGCATTCATGAACAGGTTCAGAAAGACCTGTTGCAATCGCGTGGTAGAGCCCAGGACGACGGGCAAAGTATCGGTGAAGTTGCGAATCACGTTGACTCGCGCTGCCTTGAATGGATGCTGAACCAAGCTCAAAGTTTCATCCAGCACCGAATTGAGGTTGACTTCGACAAATTCGGCGGCGCCGGTACGCGAAAAATTCAGCAAGTTATTCACAATCTCGCTGGCGCGAAACGTCTGCTTGACGATCTTCTCGATGGTCTTCTGGCGCGAATCCTCCGCCGGGATCTGCTTCCCGAGCATCTGGATGTAATTCGAGATGACGGCGAGAGGTGTATTGACTTCATGAGCGACGCCCGCAGCGAGCAATCCGAGGGAAGTCAGCTTCTCGTTCTGCACCATCTGCTCTTCGAGGCGCACGCGCTGCGTGATGTCATCGAGAAGAATCAGGCGCCCCAGGCGCTGCCCGTTTTTACCAACCAGCGGAGCGAAGGAAGCGTTGACCACGAAACGATGTGCGCCTGGGCCATAGAGGCGGAATTTGTATATGCTGGCGACGTGCTCTTCGCGAGCATGCGCAGAAATTTCTGCCACCAAATCCGGAGGAAGCGCGTCGGCGAGAACGCGGCCAACAGCCTGCTCACGGGGAATGCCGATAAGCCGTTCCATCTGTGGATTCCACGACTCGATGCAATCCTCAAGGTCGACCGTAAGCACGCCGATATTCAGCGACTCGATGATGTTCTCGTGAAATTCCTTCAGGCGCTCGATTTGCAGGGCCTTCTGCTCAAGGGAATTGTAGAGACGCGCATTTTCGATGGCGATCGCAAGGTAGCCGGCGATTGTGTCAAGGAGCTCGATGTCGTCACTCGTGAGGTAATCACCGTCGACCGTCTTGCCAAGTCCCAGAACGGCGACCACATGGTCGCGGAAGCGGCATGCGATGAAATAATTCAAGCCGAGCTGTTCGAGCGTGCGGCGTACGGATTCCGTCTCGCCAGAACCGCGTGCCGATTCAAAGAACAAGCAGGCTTGCGCGAGCGCGGGACGCTCAGCCAGATTCATAAAGCTGAGATCGAGCGGCGATTCTGCTTGCACGCCGAGCGACCGCGAGAATTGGAATGTTCCCGGAGCTTCAGGATTCTCGAGGAAAATTGCGAGGCGGTCAACAAGCAGCGTTTGCGAAATACGGTCGAGTACGGAGCCAAGTAGCGGTTCGATGCGAACTTCGTTGGTAAGTGTGCGGCCGAATTCAATGAGCGTGCGGCGATAATTCAAACGGTCGCGATAGAAAAAACGGTCGAGGCGGGCCTGCATCCAGTCGCGCAAGGGTTGAAACAGAAAGGCAGCGACAACAATCGCCACCACTGTGCCAGACGCACCTGCGGAGCCCGTGGAGTGGAAAAGCAGGCCAATTACGGCGACTGTGGCGAAATACACCGCGACAATCGAGGCGGTCGCGAGCGTATAGGCGATTCCGCGCTTGAAAATAATGTCCACGTCCATCAATCGGTAGCGAATGATGGCGTAGCCGAAACACAGCGGGATGAGCACCAGCGAAAACGCCGACGCCGTCATCCAGCCCGAGGGTATGACGCCCGCGAAAATCGGAACAATGTAAAATGCAAGAAACGGGACTACGCCCACAAAGGTGCCGAAGGTGACCCACTTCAATTGTTGCCGCAAGAGTCCGGTGGGCGCGCGGCGATAGCTAAGCAAAAAAATTACGCCCGCGGCCAGAAAATACACGCCCCAGTACGCGATTTCGATTTGATCCAGGCGGAAACGGCTTTCGATCGACGGCATCAAGTCGAGCGCTGCGTTCGCCACGAACACGTGCAGGAGCAGCAGCGCCAGAGGAACGGCATAGACGGCAGAGAGCCACCATTTCAGATAGCGGACGCGGCGCTCGGGAAAGACGAGTGCGAAATGCACGAGAAGAGCGGCTTGCAGAAGAAGCGCAACGACCTCCGACCAGTAAATCGTCCAGTCAAACGAGTTCAGTTTGCCGCTGTAACGGAAGGCGTAGGAAATAAACGAGACGAGGCAGAAGATGTAGAAATGCACGGCCCGTGGCGCAGTCCAACGGCGCAGAAAAATAAATACGCCGATGAAAAGATAGAGCAACGATAAAATGCCAAAGCAGTTCCATATGAGGGTGGGCTTTTCTGCTGGCGCGGTGAGGACGGTGGCCTGGAAAGATACCCCGTCGCGGGTCAGTTGGTACACAACGCTCGACCAGATACCGGCACGCGCAAGTTGCTGGGTCACCTGCGTGGCTCGGCGGATAGGCGCAGCGTCCACCGCGGAAACGGTATCGCCTGGTTCGATTCCGGCCTTAGCGGCCGGCGAAGCAGGCTCGATCCGCCACGCCTGGACCCCGGAGAGCGTGTCCAACCAGGTGACCCCATCATCGGGCATCACGAATTGCGAGCGTTGGCGGAAGTTCAGTCCGCCAAAAATCACAGCCGCCAGCGTAAGAAACGCCAGCAGGACGGCAGGAACTCGCATTCGCAAGCTTTCATTCATGGGTAGAGCCTGAGCGCACTATGCCGCTGAAACTGGTGCACGTTCGGTTCCAGAAGATGGGATTTTGCGGCGTCCATAAAGCACTTAGAATGAATTATATAAAGCATACCCCTAATTTACCCGGGCCTTAGTTACGCATTTCAGGAGATGCGATACCAAATCCAGTACCCAATTTGACATGCTAGAACTGGACGCTGATGCCGCCCCGGAACGTGCGATAGGCTGCCACCATCACAACTTGGCCATCCCGGGTGGTCATCGGGACATATCCTTGAGCCAAAAGGTTCCCGAAATCGGCCATGGCTTGCATGCGGTGCAGGCACGGAATAGGCTGATGGATCACAAGATTAAAATACGGATCTAAGCGGAAGTAAGCCTCCCCATATTCGTCTTGCCGGGAAACAACCACGCCATCAATCCATTTGTAGCCTGTTGTGAGCTGGGTTCCCAGGACGGGAATTCGGGAGGAAACCGAGCCTGCGATGCTGTGACGATATTGCGTGCTTAGCGCGTCGCGCAAGGTGCCGTTTATCGGCGAATTCATTGCCGGTGCCAGCGCGCCAGCCCATGAATAGACGGCGGTCGCCGAAAGGTTCTTGGAAAGCCTTTGCTCATAAGCCGCGCGAGCTCCCCAGGAATCGGAAGTTCCCGCATCGTAGGCGAAGCCATCCGTAAAAAAGTCCTGCAGGAAATTTGCATTGTCCATCACGTTGCCGCGGCCGAAAACAGCGGTGTCGTTCGACCGATCATGGAATCCCGCTAGTATCAGGCGACTGTGATGGGCGGTGAAAAGATGCTCGACAGCCAGTTCCTCGTGCCACCCATCTTCAAGAACGGGCCTTCCATCGCGGAAAAGCATGGTGGGGAATGCATCGAGAGAATCCAGCGCGGATTCCAGCGGCGCGGTGGCTTCGGGACTCGATTCCGGCCACGGGCGCGAAGCGACCAAAACCGACGCTTGCCACGCAGGGGAAAGCCGGAAAGCCAGTTCGGCGCGCGGGCGAAGCCCCGTCGTCGTTTCACTTCCCAGGCTGGTCAGTAAGTATTCGGCACCGTAGCGAAGCGTGATGGCGTTGCTTAAGGAGAGAACACCGCTCTGGTCGAGGCGCATGCCCCGGAACATCGGTCCGTCAGCGCCCAAGCGGGATTGGCGCACGACGAGGGTGGTCGAAGGTCCCGATTTACCGTTACCGTCGGGCAGCCAGAGCGTAGCGAAGCCGCCATTGGTGGTCTGATTTTCATAACTCACTTGGCCGGCAAAAAGAAGCCGGCCAGTGGCTCCGATGCCTTGATCGTAGGCAAAAGAAGTAGCGGGCGAATCCGAAAAACTTGTAGCCGAGCCGGGACGCATGCCGGAAGTAAAGTCAATACGGCTGCGCGGCTGGCGATCCGTCGATGCCGACTCGCTTATCGATTCTTCGCCGTTGGCGAGGATGAGCCGACCATCGCGCCAGCGCAAAATTGGACGCGTGGCTGCCGCCGAACGCAGCACCCACCCCCATTCAGCATCATCAGGTTTTTCATTCGAGCGCCGGTGCAAATCGTTGAGCCCAGTGAAAAGAGATCCAAGCTCAATCTGCAAACTGGTGATGCGGCTGCTTGTGACGGGTACGCTAGGCTGAAGGGAAGGCAGGAATCCCGCGAGCGTGACGCTTACGGAGTAAATTCCGGGCAGAAGCGCGGCCGTAGCGAAGCGTCCATGAGCATTGGTGAGCAAGCGCACGGAAGTCGAGGCCAGCGATTTCGCCGTGACCACAACCGTGGCACCCATTTGCGGCACGCCGCTCGGGTCGAGCACTACGCCGGCAATTTTCCCCGTCTGGGATTCGGCGGCGAGTGGAGACGCAGCTCCCGCGAACAATCCGAGGACCAAAATCAACGCGCCAAGAATTCGAGAGCTCATATGCTTTTACCTCCCGTTATTTCGAGGGAGCCCGGACCGTGAAATTCGCCGACGGAGAAATTGTTTGCTTGTCGGCGTTGTCAGTGATCTGAATCTGGAGTTTGTAGCTGCCAGGCGCAAGTGATTTGAGGTCGAGGGCCTTCTCGATCCAGATTTCCTCGCCGTGCTGATTATATTGCCGCGAATTTTCAGAGAACTTCACAACGGGAGCATTGTTTTCATTCAGTACCTGATACTGAATTGTGGCATCGCCCTCGTGAGTCTTGGGATCGACCTTAAGGTTGTAAACCTGCAGGAAGATCCCCATCTGTCCGCCTTCGTCGAAGGCGGCATTGAGTTTCGGACGAACTTTCAGATCTCCGAGGACGAATTCTCCCAGACCGATGTCGCGTGAGGAAACTCTCTGAATCTGATCCGCCAAGATAAGCGAACTGGCGCCAAGTTGATCGTCCTGGAAGCGCGGAACTTGCAAACGAGTGTTGATCACGCCGAGGTTGCCGCTGTTGGTATCCTTCAACACAACATCGAGCCGGTAGAGTCCCGGACGCAGAGGCAGAGCTTTCTGGTAAATATTGTAGCCCTTCAAATACTGCTGTAACAACGAGTCGGGCGTGTCGGCGGAGACGGTATCTTCGAACGTATTCACCACGCGGCCGCTCACGCTGGTCACTCGCGCGAATAAATGAAGCGTGGCAATTTGCACTCCGTTCTTATCCTGGAAACTCATCTCCTTGTTCGGAATCTGGATGGTGATGGGAACCAGGTCCGTGTCGTCTGTAATACGCAGGAAGTCGGAATGACAATCGAAGTGGATTTGATTTGCCGTCATCCGCGAATCCACCACTTCTTCAAGATCCTTGAATTTCACCGGAGGGGGCGTCTGGATCTTGGCATACAGGTCCAGGCGGCTGAATTCGTTCTGGCTTTCGAGTTGCCCTCCGAGCGGCTGTGCGTCGTGGGTGCCATCCGTGTTCTGGAAGCGCTGCGTCTTGGAGGCCATGCCCATGGCCTCCATCTCGGTCAAGCCAGCCCCAGGAACATACGTCAGGGCGTCCTTTTCGCTGGGATCCATGGTCAAGTGATATTCGCCGCTGCCAGAAGGATCCACGAATTCTAACTCAACGTTTTCGCCTATGCCGGGCAGATAACGATAGCGCCAATCTTCGAACGGATAGGTTGATGTCTCGCCGCCGCCTTCCTCCGAGGGCCGAGTGTATGGGCCCCCCGCGGGATGGGAATCTACCTCGTCAGGCTTGCCCCACATGATGTAAATGCGGCCGCGATCGGTTTTCCAGCCAGGAATGCCCGAAGAGAAGTGCTCATTGGTATAAGCAATGCGCCGGTAGTATTCCTCTTTGTAGGTATTTTCCGCGGATTCAGGGTCGGGATTCCGGCGCTGCCAGAAATTCTCGATGAAGTTTTCGCGCTCCTGGTTTGTTTCCAGGTGAAGAAAGACAGCGCGTTCTTCGGGCGTGATGATGTAGGAGACGGGCCCGTTAAGCCACTGGCGATAGACGGGCAGCAACTCTTTTTCCAAATCCTTCTGTTTTTTCTTCTTTTCCTTTTGCAGCTGTTTGGCTGAGGAATTATCTTGATCCTGTTGCGAATCCTGGGCGCGCGCGCTGGAAAGGAAAAAAAAGGCTGCGCAAGTGATTGCGAGTATAGACACTCCTAGGCTTCGCTTCATGGCTGGATTCCCCCGGACACTGGAATTCTATTCCCCCTGCAAACACCCGTCAAGCTAACTTACGCCGCTAGTGGGGCTTACGATTCGGATTCGCGAGGGGTGCTGAAAGGTTGCCCGGGGCCAGTAGCGTCCGGTTGAGCATTTTGAGCTTTTCTACAAGCAATTGGCAAATATGACTTTAGCAGCGACAACACGCGTTTTCGATTTGAATTCTGGCGGCCCCTTTCCGCATCCTTTTGACCAGGAGGGATGCGAAATGAACTCGGACAAAACGGTTTTGCGCAGTTGATGGATTTCATTCCCGCTCACGAATTTCGGCGTGGGGTGGCGCGTTACCGAGGCCAGTATCGCGTCCGGAGGTTTTCTTGCTGGGATCAGTTTCTCTCCATGGCCTTTGCGCAGCTCACGATTTGTGTTTGTCGCTGTCTCCTTGGGCGCGCTACCGCGCTTGAACGCGGCCATCAAGATGCACACGCTGCTCGATCTGCGCGGCAGCATTCCGGTGGGATATGAAAACCGCCAAAATCCAAAATTCGTGTGTTCGATCAACTGCTGCCGGAGCCCGGCGCTTTCTACCTTCTCGATCGTGGGTACTTGGATTTCGCGCGTCTCTACACCTTGACGCAAGGCCTGGCGTTTTTCATCATTCGGGCGCGAAAAGATTTTCGCTTTCGCTGCGTGGCTTCTCAGACCGTCGACAAAAGCACCGCCTGCACGGCGACCAAACCATCCACTTGGTGAGTTTTTATCCGCTTCATGGCTATCCCGAGAATTTGCGCCGTATCCGCTACTGCGATCGGGAGACTCATCGCCAGCTGATTTTTCTCACCAACAATTTTTCCTTGCGCACACTCACCATTCCGCAACTGTACAAGGGTCGCTGGCAAGTCGAGTTGTTTTTCAAATGGATCAAGCAGCACCTGCGCATCAAAGCGTTCTTCACGGCGTTCTCGGAGAGTCCGGAGACGCAAATCTGGACCGCCATCGCCGTCTATGTGCTGGTGGCCATCGCGCGCAAACGTCTGGGACTGGACTTGGAACTCCACGCAATGCTGCAAATTCTCAGCGTCTCCTTGTTCGAGAAAGTCCCCTTGCGGCAAGTACTTACGCAAACCGCGCCGCACTCCGAGGCTCCCGATCCGGCTAAACAATTGCAAATGTTCACCTTTTAACCGGACACTACTGGCCCGGGGCTGTTGTGAATCCGTGGCTTTTATCGACACGCAGGCCTTCTGACAAATTCTAATCTTACATAAAGTCCGGTTCGCGGCGTCTAAGCATTATGGTAATTGTGCCAAGCAACGGTTTTGAGATAGAGAGAATGTCTATTAATATGGAACCGGAAGAAAAGTGACGAAAGCACTCTAACGTGGTCGCGAAGCGACTATGCAATGGCCCAGCACGAAACTTTTCTCGCTTCCGTGGCGTATTAAAGTGAGGATGCGGAATTCTGTCTGGCAAAAACTGGGTTAGCAGGGAAAATGCGATGAAAACGTGGAAAAAGGTAACTCTAATTGTCGGCGCTTTCGTGGTGTTGCTGATCATTGTGGTGGTCAGCATTAAACAGGCGAACAAGGGTGTCGTCACGGTGCAAACCGGGCAGGTGGCCAAACAGAGCATCACATCGCTCGTCACCGCTTCGGGTGAGATTCGTCCGCAGGACTATACAAACGTCCTCGGACAAGGATTCGGAAAGATCACGGATATCGACGTCAAAGAAGGCGACACGGTGAAGAAGGGCGACGTTCTTCTGCGCGTCGAAAGGATACAGCCCGCGGCGGACGTCATGGCTCAACGGGCCAATATTGACTCGATGCGAGCGTCCGTAGAGTCGGCGCAGTCGGCAGATGTAGCCGCGCAGGCTACTGTTCAACAGTCCGAAGCGAATCTCGAAAAGGCTCTCAACGACTGGAAGCGTGGGCAAGGCTTGTATAAAGAAGGATTGATCGCGAAGTCGGATTATGACACCTATAAGTCTTCTTACGGAGCAGCCATGGCAACGTTAGCCGCGAACAAGGCTCGCGCGAAGCAAGCGAACGACCAACTCGCGGGGGCCCGGTTTAACCAGGCGCAGGCTTCGGCCACGCTCGTTCACCTAAGCGACGTCTTGAACAAGACCACCTACGAGGCGCCCATCAGCGGAATCGTGTCGTACGTGCCAGTGAAGGTCGGCGAAAATGTGGTTCCGGGCATTCAGAACGCGGAGGGCAGTTTTTTGCTGACCATCTCCGATATGGCCATCGTGAATGCGGAAGTGATGGTAGACGAAACCGACATTCCTTCCGTGAAAGCTGGGCAGGTAGCCGACGTGACAATCGACGCTTATCCGGGCCAGATCTTCAAGGGACACGTGGCGGACGTTGGGGAAGAAGCCATTTTGCGAACGTCCGGGCTGGCCACCACTCAGGAGACTTCCGCAAATAGCCAAGAGGCGCGCGATTTCAAGGTGCACGTCCGCCTCGACAATCCCCCGAAAGGGACGCGGCCGGGCCTGTCGTGCACGGCAAAAATTCAGACAGCACACCGCGATGGTGTATTGACGATTCCGATTCAGGCACTGGCGATGCGCTCCCGCGAGGAACTGAAAGCGGATCAGGAAAAAAACAAAAACAAAAACGAATCGGGGGTAACCCTGGCGGCCGCAAAGCCCGCAACGAATCCAGATGGAACTCCCGCCAATGACGACGTGCAAGGCGTATTCGTCGTGCGGAACGGCAAAGCGGTGTTTGTTCCCGTACAAACCGGAATCACCGGAATTACCGACATCGAAGTAACCAGCGGGCTGAAACCGGGAGATGTGATTGTCACCGGAAGCTACAAGGCGTTGCGTACCTTGCGCTCGGGAACGACGGTTAAAGTCGACAACTCCATACCCGTGGTCACTGATCAATCGGCGTCTTAACCGCCCAACATGGCAAGCGCACAATTGTGGAACGGGTTGCACGGTCAAAGACTGGCATCTGAAAGATTCGCCATCCGCACAAGCAATTTGCGGCGAAATCCAGGTTTGAGAGTGCAAGAGATTTAGGAGTCACTATCTGATGGTGGTTGGAGAAGCCGCATCTTCACAGACATTCCGGCAGGACCTGATCGATACCGGAGTCGTGATCTGTACGGAAGATCTGTGGAAGACATACGAAATGGGGTCGGAGCAGGTGCATGCCCTGCGTGGGGTGAATATTGAGATTCGCAAGGGCGAATATTCCGCCATCATGGGGCCGTCAGGATCCGGCAAATCAACGTTGATGAACTTAATCGGCTGCCTCGATTCCCCGTCCAAAGGAAGCTATTGGCTCGCTGGTCGCTTGGTGAGCGACCTCGACGACGACGAGCTCGCCTACATTCGCAACAAAGAAATCGGATTCGTGTTTCAGACGTTCAATCTGCTGCCGCGAGCGACCGCGTTGCATAACGTCGAACTACCCATGATTTATAATGGAACGCCATCCGAAGAACGCCAGGAGCGAGCGCGCAAGGCCCTAGCGCAGGTCGATCTCACCGAGCGCATGATGCACAAACCGAACGAACTCTCCGGAGGCCAGCGGCAGCGTGTGGCTATCGCGCGGGCGCTGGTCAACCACCCCTCAATTCTGCTCGCCGACGAACCTACCGGAAACCTTGACTCGCAGACTGGTGAAGAAATTATGGCTCTTTTCGCTCGGCTCCATCGCGAAGGGAACACCATCATTCTCGTGACACACGAACCCGACATCGCCCAACACGCTCACCGCGTCATCCGGCTCCGAGATGGCAAAGTCGAAAAAGACGAAAAGATAAAGTAGGTCGACTACCCGGCGCATCCAACGAAATGAAGGAATCTGGCCGGACATTCGCCGCAAGGCTTTCCACCAGCCGGAGCCAGCAATGTCGGAGGAATCCGAGCTGGCGCCATCTGAGAAACGTTGCCCCATCCTGCCTTGCAAAGGACAAATTCCCATGAAGAAAGATTCGAGGCTAGGCGCAATTCTTGCTGTAGCGATTTTTCTAGCTGGAGTGGCTGCCGCGCAAGGCCAAGCGCCGCCACAGCCGGTGACGCCCCCAGCGCCGCTGACGCAAGAGCAAACGGTGCAGGCCGTGGCCGACGCGGCCAAGCCCGGGCCGATGCACGCACAGCTGATGAAGCGCGCGGGAAACTACACAACGAGGACGACGTTTTCGGCGCCAGGTATCGAGCCTCAAGAATCGACCGGAACGGCGACGCTAAAGTCCATTCTTGGCGGGCGCTTTCTCGAAGAAGAAAATTCTGGTAAGTCGCTGGGCCAGCCGTCCGCCGGACTACGCTTGTACGGCTATAATAACGGGTCGAAGCAATATGAAGCCATCTGGATTTACAATGGCTCGACAGCGTTCCTGGTGCTTGACGGAACCAGCGACGACAACGGTAAAACGGTTCGTTACACCGGCGCGTTCCTGGGCCCCGATGGTTCGCGGCAGACGTTGCGAGTAATCATCGAACAGCAAGACGCGGATCATTTTGTGGTGCGCTTGCTCGGTGAAGGACCAGGAGACGCCATGTCGACGCTCGCCACTACCTATACGCGCTTTACGCCTGCGCGCGTCACGCCGAGAATCAAGAAATAATCCGGAAATTTACCGAATCGAGGAAGTCACAAGGAGGGATGAGGTGCATCAGTTGAAACGCCAACTGTGGTCTGTGCTGCCGGATCGTATATGCTCGGCAATTTAATGGGGATCATGACCTCAACGATTGTGCCGGGATTGGCATTTCGGAGCCGCAATTCCCCGCCAAATTCCTTGACCCGCTGCTTCATGCCGCCAATACCGATACCAATGTTCTCATGCCGAAGCTCCGCGACTTGCTCCGAGATGCCTTTTCCATCATCGCGCACAGTGACAGCCACTTGGTTATCTTGCTTGATGATCGTGACCCATCCTTTGCGCGCTCCCGAATGCCGGAAGACATTCGTCAGAGCCTCCTGCACGATACGGAAAACGGCCGTTTCTAATTCAGCTGCGATGCGCGGAAAGTTCGACGGTTGAACATCCAGCTCCGTCTCGATTCCGCTCCGTTTTGTGAATCCCTCCAAATACCACTTCAGTGCGGCTCGCAGGCCCACTTCGTCCAGCAAAGGCGGATGCAAGAGGTGCGAAATGCTGCGGACCTGCTGGATCGTACGATCGATCAGCGTGCTCACGTCGGCCGCCGCTTGTTTTTTCGGCGCGGAATGCTCTTGTTGAAGAATCCCGTCCAACATCATCTTGATCGCAACGAGATCTTGACCCAAACCATCGTGCAATTCGCGCGCAATCCGGCGCCGCTCATCATCCTGCGTCGCAATCAGACTGCTAGAAAGCCGGCGTAATTCCGAATTCAGCAACTCCAACTGGTGCGTCTTGCGGTGCAGTTCCGCAAAAACACTGACCTTTGCACGCAGCAGTTCGGGGACAACAGGAACAGAAATATAATCGACGGCTCCGCGCTGGTATCCCTTGAGGCGATCCAGATCCGTCAGGTGTACCGCCGAGATGAAAATAATCGCGGTCTTTTGAAAGCGCGGATGTTGCCGGATCATTTCCGCCAGTTCAAAACCATCGAGCTCGGGCATGCTCACGTCCATCAGGACAACTGCAATGTCGGTCTTAAGCAAATGTTCAAGGGCTTCCCGACCGGAATTTGCCTTGATCAGGTTTTCGCCCAGTTCACCCAGTATGGCTTCGTAGCTGAGCAGCTTGGCGGGCTGATCATCTACCATCAGTATGTTGGCCTTTTCCTGCATACCCATCTCTTTATCTCCTGAATGAACTCGAGCAACATCATCCTGGCGGAGTTTTATCCGGGTCCTACATCGCATTTTACCGATGCAGCCACATCCGCAACGCGGAGAGTAGCTGTTCTGTATTTACGGGCTTCGCCAAATACTCCGAAGCTCCGGCTTCCAGGCATTTCTCGCGATCGCCTTTCATGGCCTTGGCAGTCAAGGCGATGATGGGCAAACGTCGCAGAGAAGGATTTTGACGGATCACCTGCATGGTTTCATAGCCGTCCATCTCCGGCATCATGATGTCCATCAGGACGATCGCCGTGTCCGGCGTTTCCTGAAGTGTCTCAATCGCTTCGCGGCCCGTACCGGCAGTTAGCACCGTCATTCCACGGCGCTCCAGCACGCTGCTGAGCGCGAAGATATTCCGCACATCGTCGTCCACTACAAGCACTTTCTTTCCCACCAGAGCGTCATCTGACAGGTGTAAGCGGTCGAGCATCTTCTGCTTCTCTTCCGGAAGGTCCGCGACGACGCGGTGCAAGAACAGTGCTGTCTCATCGAGTAGTCGTTCGGGCGATTCAACTCCCTTAACGACCACGCTGCGCGCCAGGGTGTGTAAACGGGCATCTTCTTCTGGCGACAATTCTTTACCGGTGAAGACGACTACTGGCAAGTCGCCCAGCGATGGAGTCTCGCCGAGCCTCTCCAAAACCTCGAACCCGGACATGTCCGGCAGGCGAAGGTCAAGAACCACGCAATCGAACTTTTCACGGGTGAGCATTTCCAGAGCTTCCTCGCCGGTTGCTGCGACGGAAACATCGATGTCGCTATATCCGAGCAACTCCCGGATGCTGAGTTGCTCAGCAGGATTGTCCTCGACGACCAGAAGGCGCTTGCGACGCAGCGCAGCGTACTCCTTGATACGCGTCAACGCTGTCTCGAGTCCCTCATGAGTAGTTGGCTTGGTGACGAAAGCAAACGCTCCGCGCGCCAGGCCGTGGTGGCGATCTTCATCGAGGGTCAACATCTGAACGGGTATGTGACGTGTCGCAGGATCCTGTTTCAAATGGTTGAGAACCGTCCAGCCCAGCATGTCCGGCAGGAAAACATCGAGCGATATGGCTGTCGGATGGAATTCGCGCGCGAGCGCCAGGGCCTCTGAGCCTCGCATCGCTACCAGGACTTTGAATCCTTTGTCGCGGGAGAGATCGCACAAGACGTGGGCATAGTGCGGGTCGTCCTCGACAATCAGCAACACCGCATCAGTCGGTTGCAGGTTTTCACGATCATCCTCAATGCGCTCGACCGGGATCTCCGTTACGGTCATGCTGGACAACTTGATGGGAGAGGAGGAGGTCGTCGCCTTCCCTTCCAGTTGACGGGCAAGCACATTGATATTGGGTGTCGAGGGACCCACATACGTCTGGGGTATGTAGAGCGTGAATGTGCTGCCTTTCCCGGGGGTACTGCGCAACTGGATTTCGCCTCCAAGCAGACTGGCGAGCTCGCGGCTGATTGCCAACCCGAGACCGGTTCCACCGTATTTGCGGCTAGTGCCCGCGTCTGCCTGCTGGAACGCTTCGAAAATGATTCTCTGCTTTTCGGCCGGAATACCGATGCCGGTATCGGAAACTTCGAAGGCCACGACGGAAGCCGCTCCGCTCAGAATCGGATGATCTTCGCTCCATCCCTTCTTAGGCACAGATACGGAAAGCCCCACGGTGCCTTGCTCGGTAAATTTGAACGCATTGGAGAGCAGGTTCTTCAGCACTTGTTGGAGACGCTTCGAGTCTGTGACGAGGCTGCGGGCCAGGTGCGGATCGGCTTGTACCTCGAAAGTGACCTTGCGGTTCTCGGCCTCGTGTCGGAAGGGCCGCGCCACCGTTTCGAGCAGGCTGGCGAAGAAAACCTCTTCGGCGTCGACCGACACAGTACCGGATTCGATCTTCGACAGGTCAAGAATATCGCTGATGAGGTTTAAAAGATCGGTCCCTGCGCCGTGAATGGTGCGGGCGAACTCCACTTGTTTGGGCGTCAGATTCTTATCCGGGTTGTCGCCGAGCTGCTGTCCAAGAACCAGAATGCTGTTCAGCGGTGTACGCAATTCGTGCGACATGTTGGCCAAAAACTCGGACTTGTATTTGGACGTAAGGGCCAATTCCTTGGCTTTATCTTCCAAGGCCCTGCGGGCTTGCTCAATTTCCTGGTTCTTACGCTCGACTTCGACGTTCTGCTCGGCAAGCTGTTGGGCTTTTTGCGCAAGCTGCTCGTTGGTCTGCTGCAATTCTTTCTGCTGTGTTTGAAGCTCAGTCGCGAGCTGTTGAGATTGCTTCAGCAGCCCTTCTGTTTGCATCGTGGCCTCGATACTATTGAGCACGATGCCGATACTGGCCGTGAGCTGCTCGAGGAACGCGAGGTGCGACGCAGTGAAAACGCTCAAAGACGCCAGTTCAATCACCGCTTTGGCGCGATCTTCGAAAAGCACGGGAAGAACGATTACGTTTCGTGGGACAGCTTCAAATAAACCGGAGCGGATCGGCACAGTGCTTTCCGGCAAATCCATAATCAACATGCTGCGCTTCTCGGACGCACACTGTCCCACAAGCCCTTCACCAACTCGCAAGCGCTGCCGATGGCCGTCTTCGCCGTCATCAGCAAACGCCGACAACAAGACCATGTCGGCGGAGTCCTCGGCTCCTACCTGATAAATTACTCCTTGTTGGGCATTGACCAACGGCGCCAGCTCGGATAACAGCATCCGTCCCACAGTGGTCAAATCTCGCTGGCCCTGCAACATGCCCGTAAAGCGCGCGAGGTTTGTTTTTAGCCAGTCCTGCTCGGTGTTGCGGTCCGTGGTCAGGCGGAGATTGTCGATCATGGTGTTGATGTTATCTTTCAGTTCCGCGACTTCTCCGCTGGCCTCCACCTGAATCGAACGGGTAAGGTCGCCCTTGGTCACGGCAGTTGCGACTTCGGCGATGGCTCGAACCTGGTTCGTCAAATTGTCGGCGAGCAGGTTGACGTTGCCGGTGAGGTCCTTCCACGTTCCGGAAGCGCCGGGCACGTTGGCCTGACCTCCAAGGCGGCCTTCCACTCCTACTTCGCGTGCCACGGTCGTGACCTGATCCGCGAATGTGGCAAGCGTGCCCGTCATATTGTTAATGGTTTCTGCCAGGGCCGCGACTTCGCCCTTGGCGTTCACCGTTAGCTTTTGCGTGAGCTCGCCGTTCGCCACAGCGGTTACCACTTTGACGATTCCGCGAACCTGCTCGGTAAGATTCGCGGCCATGACGTTTACGTTGTCGGTCAGGTCCTTCCACGTGCCCGCCACGCCCGGCACTTGCGCCTGGCCGCCCAATTTCCCGTCAGTGCCCACTTCGCGAGCGACGCGTGTCACTTCTGCGGCGAAGGCGTTAAGCTGGTCCACCATGGTGTTAATGGTATTTTTTAGCTCGAGAATTTCGCCCTTCACGTCTACCGTGATTTTGCGCGACAAGTCGCCGCGCGCCACGGCGGTGGTCACCTCGGCGATGTTACGCACTTGCCCGGTGAGGTTGCCGGCCATGGCGTTGACAGAGTCCGTGAGGTCCTTCCACGTGCCTGCCACGCCTGGGACGTTCGCCTGACCGCCCAGCCGGCCCTCGCTGCCCACTTCGCGCGCCACGCGTGTAACCTCCGCGGCGAACGATCGCAACTGTTCAACCATCGTATTAAGCGTTTCTTTCAGCCGCAAAATCTCACCGCGCACGTCCACTGTGATTTTCTTCGAGAGGTCACCATTGGCAATGGCCGTGGCCACTTCGGCGATGTTGCGGACCTGGCCCGTCAAGTTGCTGGCCATGAAGTTTACGTTGTCGGTCAGGTCCTTCCACGTACCAGCGACGCCGGGCACTTGCGCCTGGCCGCCCAGTTTGCCTTCCGTGCCGACTTCGCGCGCCACGCGCGTCACTTCGCCCGCGAAAGCGTTGAGCTGGTCGACCATGGTGTTGATGGTGTCTTTGAGTTCGAGAATTTCGCCCTTCACGTCCACGGTGATCTTGCGCGACAAGTCGCCGCGCGCCACGGCGGTGGTCACCTCGGCGATGTTACGCACTTGTCCGGTGAGGTTGCCGGCCATTGAGTTGACCGAGTCGGTCAGGTCCTTCCACGTTCCGGCCACGCCAGGCACGTTGGCTTGACCGCCTAATTTTCCGTCGGTACCGACTTCGCGCGCCACGCGCGTCACCTCTGCCGCGAATGCGTTGAGCTGATCAACCATCGTGTTAATTGTTTCTTTCAATAGAAGAATTTCGCCGCTGACGTTCACCGTGATTTTCTTCGACAGGTCGCCGCTGGCAATGGCGGTGGACACTTCCGCGATGTTACGTACCTGACCGGTCAAGTTGCTCGCCATCGAGTTGACCGAGTCGGTCAAGTCCTTCCATGTACCGGCGACGCCGGGCACCTGCGCCTGACCACCCAGCTTGCCGTCGGTGCCGACTTCGCGGGCTACGCGCGTCACTTCGGATGCGAATGCCCGTAGCTGATCCACCATGGTATTGATCGTATCTTTGAGTTCGAGAATTTCTCCTTTCACGTCGACGGTGATCTTGCGAGAAAGGTCGCCGCGCGCCACGGCGGTAGCCACTTCAGCGATGTTGCGCACTTGGCCCGTCAAGTTGCTGGCCATGAAGTTTACGTTGTCGGTGAGGTCCTTCCACGTGCCGCCGACGCCCGGCACTTGCGCCTGGCCGCCAAGTTTGCCTTCCGTGCCGACTTCGCGCGCCACGCGTGTCACTTCGCCCGCGAACCCGTTCAACTGATCCACCATGGTATTAATTGTGTTCTTGAGTTCGAGAATTTCGCCCTTCACGTCCACTGTGATCTTGCGCGACAAGTCGCCGCGCGCCACGGCGGTGGTCACCTCGGCGATGTTACGCACTTGCCCGGTGAGGTTGCCGGCCATCGAGTTAACCGAGTCGGTGAGGTCCTTCCATGTTCCGGCCACGCCGGGCACTTGCGCTTGCCCGCCCAGTTTGCCTTCGCTGCCGACTTCGCGCGCCACGCGCGTCACTTCGCCCGCGAATCGGTTCAGTTGGTCCACCATGGTGTTGAGAGTTTCTTTGAGCTGCAGAATCTCGCCGCGGACGTCGACGGTGATCTTGCGCGACAGATCACCCGTGGCAATAGCCGTGGCCACTTCAGCGATGTTGCGGACTTGGCCGGTCAAGTTGCTGGCCATGAAGTTCACGTTGTCGGTCAGGTCCTTCCACGTGCCGCCCACGCCGGGTACTTGGGCCTGGCCGCCCAGTTTGCCTTCGGTGCCGACTTCGCGCGCCACGCGCGTCACTTCGCCCGCGAAAGCGTTGAGCTGGTCGACCATGGTGTTGATGGTGTCTTTGAGTTCGAGAATTTCGCCCTTCACGTCCACGGTGATCTTGCGCGACAAGTCGCCGCGCGCCACGGCGGTGGTCACCTCGGCGATGTTACGCACTTGAGCAGTCAAGTTACCTGCCATTGCATTTACCGAGTCGGTTAGATCCTTCCACGTTCCGGCGACGCCGGGCACCACGGCCTGTCCACCGAGCTTCCCGTCCGTACCAACTTCGCGCGCCACGCGCGTCACTTCTGACGCAAACGAACGCAACTGGTCCACCATCGTGTTAATGGCTTCTTTGAGCTGCAGAATTTCGCCGCGCACGTCGACGGTGATCTTGCGAGAAAGGTCGCCGCTGGCTACGGCTGTTGCCACTTCCGCGATATTGCGTACTTGGCCCGTCAGGTTGCTGGCCATGGAATTGACCGAATCAGTTAGATCCTTCCACGTGCCCGCAACGCCGGGAACCTGCGCTTGACCTCCGAGTTTGCCGTCCGTGCCCACCTCGCGCGCCACGCGCGTCACCTCGGCCGTGAAAATGCCGAGCTGCTGGATCATAGTATTAACGATGTTTGCGGAACGCAGAAACTCGCCTTCCAGTGGTCTCCCGTCCACGTCCAATCGCACTGTCTGCGTCAGGTTTCCTTGGGCGACGGCGGCAATGGCGCGCGTCACTTCCGTAGTCGGACGCAGCAAGTCCTCTACGAGCATGTTGACGGAAACTTCCATCTCGCCCCAGGCGCCTCTTGAGGCATGAAATCGGGTACGCTCTCGCGTTCGCCCTTCCTTGCCGACGACTTGGCCCACCCGCTTTAACTCTTGCGCCATCTGCTGATTGGCTGCAGCAATCTCGTTGAATGTGTCCGCGATTTTTCCTTCCACTCCTGTCCAGGCACCTGGCAGACGCACGGAGAAGTCGCCATCGCGCATTGTCCTCAGGCTCGCTAATATGACGGTAAGATCAGCCAGGTCAGACTTGCCATTGCCGCGCCCATTGTTTTCCAATGCTGTTTCTGCTGTTTGCGAGCTTCCTGTTGCGTTCGCGATTGCTGGATTGGGCTCACTTTTTTTCATCATGATCTCCGGACTGCCGACAGACACATGTTCCTGCGGGATTGATCCTGCGTTGCCGTTACTGGTTCCGACCGCGGCCGCTGTATCTGACCCGAGCGTTTCGGAAAAGGTCTTCGGACGATAGTGAATCCCCGCCTTTAAAGGGAAGAGCTTAATTTGGTACCACGAAACCACTTACAGGGCACTACAGTGTTTCCTGTATAAAATTGAACACAGCTGGATTTCGGGGCTAGTCAGCCGCTGCTCCTTTGAGGTATCCTTCGCGAGTATGGTATGCCACTCGGTAAGCGTAATAGCATGGTAGCGGTGAGGATTCTGATCGCTGATGATCACGAGTTCGTTAGGAGAGGAGTCCGGGCGCTCCTGGAGTCTCGGGAGGGCTTCGAAGTCTGCTTCGAAGCTGCAAACGGCCAGGAAGCCGTTGAGAAAACCCGGGAATTGAAGCCCGACCTCATCGTTTTAGACATCACGATGCCAATTTTAAGTGGCTTCGATGCAGCTCGGAAGATCAAGGAATTCTCCCCCGAAACGCCTATCGTGATTCTCAGCATGCATCGTGACAAAGAGTATATGGAAGAGGCGCAGAAGATAGGTATTCAAGGCTACGTGCGCAAATCGCAAGCAGCGTTGACTTTGGTCACCGCTGTGGACGCAGTTCTTCAGGATCAGACCTTCTTTCCCGCAGAATCGTAAACCCATTTTGCGACCGCGGAGTTTTGTCGGGCGCGGAGATGTCGGCCGGGTTTCCAAAGCACCTTCTCTACGCACTTCGGGCACAGCGGACTGGGGGTGAACCGCAGTCGGATAAATTCTATTCGTTGTGCTTCCCAGCGTCCGGGCCATACTCATACGCGGGCTTCCACAGCGCCAGAGTAGCTCGGCCTCTGTCACCACGCAGCTATCCCGCAAAGCTACTGCAACTCGCGCCCATTTCGGGAGACCAATAGCACTCAGCCATTCCGTAGTCGCGCCGGCTAAACAGCGTGTCGAAAGCTTCAAGAACCAATGCTTTGTTTTTCGGGGATTGGAGGCGCTAGCGCGCGGATGACTCTCGCCATCAACTCCATCTCTCGGTTCCCTGGCATCCGAATTGCCATGATGCCCGCACCGACAAAAACTTGCATACCCAGTCGCGCTAAAAGTAAAAACTAATTTTCGATTCGCGTTCAATACTGAGACATTACACAAACCGTGGAACACTAAGCGATCCTTCGTTTAGCTGCGTCCTCTACGGGACCATACCGGGAAGCCGTTCTTATCCCGCAACGTCAGCTTTTGGTCGCCCTTCGTGATTTCGCGTGCCAATAACGCGTCTCCCTTGTCGAACTTTACCTTCGAGCCCGTGACTTCAATCTGGTCGCCCTTCGCAAAGGTCATCTTCTTCTGCGACAGAAACCAGGATGGTCCCACATGAACGTCCAGAGTTTCCGATTCCGTCTTGAGTTGCAGGTGCGTTCCTCCCCAGCCCCGTCTTCCGGTCACTTGGTGTACCGCTTCGACAGTTCCCTTGACCGTGATTTCGGTTGCTGGGTTGTACACCGGCGCTCCCCTCGGCCCGCGCGGCGTCTGTGCGTAAGATGCCATCCCAATTGCCAAGCCAACTACGAGCCCGAAAGCCACACGCCATCCAACTTGTGTTGCGTAGCGTTCTTTCATTTTATCGTTCCTTTCTTGAGTCTCTTTCACTTCGAGGTCACTGCCAATGAGACTCTCAGGCTCTATCAAATGACGTGCCGCCTCACTTTGACAGTGACCTGGATCACATCGAGCGGTGACCCACTCAACGCGGCTATAAGAACTCAAGGTTCTACGTGATCGGATTCGGTCGGCGATCTCTGAGTTTTCACCGCCAACTTTTCTTTCAAAAGGAGCTTTCGAATGAAACCCATAGTTGCAAATTCCACGAGAAGAGCCCGAACGCTTTTTTTCTCGCATCTGTCAATGGCAGCAAAGTCTGCGCCAAAACAGCCTCGGAGAGAGAAAAACTCTCACGGAAAGCGAAAAACGGATCAACTTCACAACAACATCCCGAGAAATTAATTCGCAACTTCCAGTTTAAACAAACTTCGCTCCTTATCTGCCAAGCTGTCTTTTAGGGCCTACGGCCCGCGAAAGCTAATGAAAATCACTTCGAGTAATATTGCAACGGTCCGGAGCGGCGAGGTCGACCTCACATTGGAGAAGTCGAGGCTGTCAAGCTGT
>Ga0307373_10000959_pt1 | contig 54784 bp, 52 predicted proteins | sample OX2MG_FD_202534 | JGI IMG/M metagenome (GOLD analysis project Ga0307373, IMG submission 202534) | Soil microbial communities from Risofladan, Vaasa, Finland - OX-2 | ecosystem: Environmental > Terrestrial > Soil > Coastal area > Acid sulfate soil | place: Finland: Risofladan, Vaasa | collected... | reverse complement strand
ACGAGGTGGATTATTCGAAAAGCATGCAGGAGAACTGGACGAAATTTGCGCGCAAATGGGGATATGCGATGCCGACCCCGGAGCACGGATACGATCCGCGTTCTGCAAACATGGGGGGGTTCGTGCGCGAGCGCGACTACGTCGCGCTACCCGCAATCTGTCTAAGGACCGATGCCGCCGGACCGCGCGCCGTTAACGCTGCCATGCGCTTCTATTGTGTTGTGAATGACGAGGGTCAATGGCCTCCGGTTGCCCAGTTTGTGCGCCGGTTCGTACGGGCATTCTCTGCGGAGGATCCCGTCGTGCTGGCGATCGGCGCCACCGGTCCCTTGGTAGCGCAAACCATCGGTGGCCGGATCGAGTCCTTATTGAATCGCCTCGGTATCGATCCGGCCCGCGCGCCGCATCTCGAGGTGAGCGACGAGGACGGCGTCGATGTATGGGTCGGGGCCTTTGAGGAGGACCACATCGTTGAGGCTATCTCCATCGCGGACCCCAGCCCCAGCGGGCTCCGTAGGCTGATGAGGGAGATACGGACGTGAGAACGCACGGAGCGTTCTCCACATTCGATCTGCGCTTGGATGCCGCTGCTGCCAAAAAGCTGCTTTCGCCCGATCGTCTCGTCGCCGCACGTTTGGAACCGACGCTATCGGTACGCTACGAGGGGCTCTTGGACCTGACGTTCGAGCGAGGCGGCCGGTTCTTGACGGTTCCGCTATTGAAAGTGGAAGCTCCGATGCTGGTTGCTCGCGAGAGCGACCCGTTGATCTGGCCGCGTTGGGTTCGCGATCTTCTTGAAAGCGACGTCGCGGATCATATCCAGGAGTTGATTTTTCCGTGGTTGCGGGCCAGAGTACTCGCGCGTTTTGAAAATGACGAATCGATCCATATGTTCTCGGAAAGCGATGCGACGCGGAGCGACTTCGAGCGAGCTCGATCGCTAGGGCTCCTGGGCGCGGCCCCGTTTCCCGACGTGGTTCGTTCCGCCGCCGCGGCAATGTACGCGCGACGGCTCACGCGCGGACGAAGCGCCGGCGTGTACGATCCGGACGGCGGTAATGGAGCGGCGTTCCTGATCGGACGAGCGGCGTCGGTGTATTTTGATTCGGGGAATGCGGACCAGAATGCGTTCGTTCAGCGTTGGTTTTCGACGCTCTCGTTTGCACCGTCGCAGGCTGCCGCGGTCGACGTCGCCGTGGGCTTACGCGAACGGCTGCCGGACGGTGCCGAGCTTGTGATTCGCGGCGCGGCACTCGCGAACGAGCATCCCGTTATCGTTGCGCGCCCGCTGCCGTTAACGGTCATGCTGTCCTTCGACCCCGAGGATTCCGTTGCGGATGGATCTTTCGCAGTTGCGGTTCGATCGCGGGCCGCAGAGCGCGCTTCGGCGCTTGCGGAACCTATCGCCGTGGGCGGCTCGGCTGGAAACGTCGCAATCGTAGTCCGCGAGGATCTGTGGAGCAATCCCGATGCCGACACCGACGCCGTTCGGGTGTTGGCGCGCCGGCTGCAAGCCGAGGGGTTCACGCCTTCGGTGAGCATCGCAAGCAGGCCGCTTCACTCCGACGCCGTCGATATCGTCCACGTTGTCGGGCATCGCCATGCGTCCGCCATTCTCGCCAATCTCCAATCGCTCAAAGAGCGCGGGATACCGATCGTGGTGATGCCCTACCTGGACGATCCGGGCGGCCTGGCCGCATGGGGAACATCCACGACCCTGGGAGCGCTTCGCGCGATTCCGGATGACGCGTTCTATGAAGAGTATCTCGGTGCGATCGCCATGAAGCGGCTGGTTTGGGAAGTTCCGGTCCCCCTTGCGGCACCGGCTCCCGATCCGGATGTCCGCGCGCTGTTCGAATTCGCATCATCCATCATCGTGGTCTCGGAGGAAGAGGAGCAGCGCGCCAGAGCGGGATTCGGATATCGCGGGCCTGCCGTGAACGTCCCGGCGCTCTTCGATACGGCGCTCCCCGCCGGCGTCGATGCCCTTGTCGGACACGACGACTTCGTACTCGTCCATACCTCCATCGAGCCCCGCAGCGGCGCAATCTTTGCGGCGCTGGCCGCCTCGAAGGCGGGCTTCGCCGCGGTGGTCACCGGCCCGATCGGCAATAGCGAGTACTACACCTATCTGCAGATGCTGGCGGGCGATCGCGTGATTTTTCTTCCCGAGCGCTGGCTCGATGCAGGCCGGCTGGCGGGCCTCTACGGACGAGCCCGTGTCTTTCTGGATGCATCGTGGACGGGGCATGGATTGCACCGCTTGGCCCGGGCAGGGGCCGCCGGCGCCGCTCTAGTTGCGTCCTCGACGGGTCTGGCATCCTCGGTATTTGGGGCATCGGTCGAGCTTGTGGACCCGGCGGGAGTCGATGCCATCGGCGAAGGCCTCCGGCGGGCCTGGGAAGCGGCGCCGGTACGCGGGGAGACGCTCGCGCTCGACGCGGCTCGTACCTTCGACCAACAACTGGCTCTTGTCGGCGTCGTTCGCGCGTACCAGCAAGCAAGTTCGGGGGCGACTCCTTAACGCAGGACGCCTAAATTACGCCTCTTCAAGAGCCGATTATAGAAGATAGGACGTGAAGGAGACGAGAGGCACATGGATGTTCCGCCGCCCCCCGCGCCAGGGGCAAATATCATAACGGCAGCGCCGGCGAGCCCGCAAGCCACGGGTTCCTCCTCGGCGACGCCTGCGAGCGGCCCCTCGGGCCCCGCGACCACCACTACCGCAGCCGTGCCCGGGCAATCAAATGCCGGCCTCGCTCCGGCGATCGCGAAGATTTTTAGCGCGCGCGGGATCCCGCTTCCACTGAGCCTGAACGTCTCGTACCGCGTGGTAAAGGATCCGAACGAAATCGTCACGGTCTTCACCGACCCGAGCACCGGCAAAGAAATTGCGCAGTTCCCGGCCGAGATCATGATCGGTCTAGCCGAGTTTTTCGACCAGCAGCAAGGCGCTACGCTCGACCGTAGCGCGTAACGAGAAGAGGTTTACAGCGTGTCTTCAAGTTCGGTCCCTGGGACCAACGTCGCCCCGATTACGTTCCCGGGAATCGTTTCGGGTATCGATTACAACTCGATCATCACCAAGCTGACCTCGCTCACGCTTGCGCCGACGAATGCGCTAAACGCGCAACTCGCGACACTCAATAACGCGAATCTCGAGTTGATCAAGATCAACAACATGCTCGAGTCGGTGCAGAATGCGATAGCCAACCTCTCCAATCCATCGCTGTATAGTTCGTACGATGCCACGTCGAGCAATACGGCATTAGCGACGGCCAAGGGCATTGCGGGCCAAGTTGCGACCCCTGGTACCTATGTGATCGAGAGCGCAAGCGTCGCCACCTCGACGGTCATTACGAATTCGACGTCGGTCGGGCACAAAGAAACGGATCTTATTACATCAGGTACGTATGCCGGCCTGGCGTCTGACACGGTTCCTCTCGTGGACTCGTACGCGGCGGTTCAACCGAATAACGGCACCTCCTCGACCGGCCAGGGTCAAATCACTGTCGATGGAGTTCAAATACAGTATAACGTCAACTCTCAGTCGATTGATCAAATATTCACCAACATCAACAACGCGGTACACTCCGCCGGTGTCGACGCCAGTTTCAATATTGGATTCCAGTCCGGCACCGACGTGGTCGCGGTTACCGGCACTCAGCCGATTACACTCGGTAGCGCTTCCGATACCGGAAACCTGTTAAGTGTTTTAAAGCTCGATCAAGCGCAGAATAATACGACGAGCGTTACGGGAACCTCGGGCGTCGGAGGCTTGAGTGAAACCGCGTCACTCGATACCGGCAATGACGCCAACCTTATCACACCGATTAGCTCCGGCACCTTTACGATCAACGGCGTGCAACTTTCGGTGGACGCTACCGGCGACAATATCGCGTCCGTTCTCGCAAAGATCAACGCGAGCAGTGCCGGCGTCACCGCATCATACGACGCCGCTACCAATCATATTGCGCTGGTGAACAATGCGACCGGAACGCAGAGCATCGTCCTGGGCTCGAGTAGCGATACGAGTAATTTTCTTTCTGCCGTCGGTCTGACTACGGGAAGTGGCGCCACAACTGCGGTCGGGAAGCAATCCGTTTTAACCATACAGAACGCCAGTGGCGTACTTTCGACGGTATATAGCGGGTCTAATGCCATAACAACGGCGATTCCCGGGATAGAAATCGATCTAACCAGCGCCATTAGCTCGCCGGTATCGATTACGGTTGCTAAGGATACGACCAATCTCGTTAACGCACTGAACACCTTTGTGTCGGCATATAATGCGGCCATCGGTGAAATCAACAGCGCGTCGGCGCCGCCGATCGTCTCCGCAGTGCAGCCGGGGACTCTCTCTACCGGCAGTTCGCAAAGTTTCGGTGGTGGCGTGTTGTACGGTAACTCCGACGTGCAGTCGCTACGCTATCAACTCACCAATATCGTGGGCGGCATGTTTGGCGGTGCATCGGATGCAGGGTACAATTCGCTCGCAAAAATCGGCTTAACGCTAGACGATAGTTTCTCCACGGTGACGACCGGCAACAACGGTCAGTTATCGAACGGTGGAACCGCGTCTCCCGGCAGTACCAGCGGCGGTACGATTCAAAACACGACGTATCAAGGTACGGATGGACAGCTCCAGCCGCTGAATACCACCACCCTGCTGGCCGCACTCCAGGCCAATCCCAACGCCGTGAGCGATGTCCTTAATGGGGCCAACGGCCTCACGCAGCAACTCGGGACGTACCTGACCGGTGTTACCGGGGCGCCAACGCTGCTTAATAGCGGCCCGGCCGGGAATATTCCAACGGTGTCGCTGCTGCAAAATTTCGAAAACAACAATACGAACACCATTCAGGATCTTCAACAGCAGATAAAACAGATCACCAGCAATGCCAACCAGCAGGCCAACAATCTGCGAAGCCAATTCGTTGCAAGCGAAACCTTGATCTCGGGGCTGCAATCCGAGCAGCAGCAGCTTGCGGCCGCTCTGGGCTTTACCGTATCCTCATCGAGCTCGTCGTCATAGTAAGGCGAACGTGAAGAATCTTTCAGCCGAACAGAAATATCTAGAGACGTCGATAGCGACCGCGTCAAAAGAAGACCTTATCGTCAAGATTTTCGACGTGTTGATCATCGCTGCGCAACAGGGGCACGAGCGTCTCGTGGGCGATCGCAACGACATCGAGGGCATTCACAACGCGTTGCTTCGCGCGCAGCGGGCTTGCTGTTTACTCATGGGCTCGCTCAATATGGAAATCGGCGGAGAGCTTTCAAAAAATCTGTTCCGCGTGTACGAATTCTGGCACCACGAACTCGTCATGGCGAACATGCAGAAGGACCCGGTACGCGTCGAGCGGCTCATTCCCGATTTTAAGGACTATCGCCAAACCTGGAATACGGCCGTCGCGCAGTTTAAAGCGATGCAGCGCGCTTCCGCCTCGGGTGAGTCGGCGAGTTTTGCCAGCGTCGGATAGGCCAGCGGAGATCGAAACGATCGTACGCGAGGTCGGCGACCTCGAGCGCCTCTGCGGCGAGCTTGAAAAGGGCATAGCGGCGACCGATTGGGAGAACTGCGATGAGCTTTTAGCACAGATGCGACGCGCCACGCATGCGCTACGTAACGCGCTACAAACCACGCAGGGGCAAAGAGATGAAGCGTTCGAGGAGCAGCTGCGGGCCCGCATCCAGCGGATCATGCAAGTTCGCGACGGACAGATCGAGCGGCTGCGCGCCTTTCACGACGGCGTAGGCGAACGCCTACGAACCCTCTCGAATTGGAAGGTTTACGCGCGTTCGGTTGGCGCTAAGGATGCCCCCCGACGCTCGGCCGGGCTAGACAGGCAGACGTAAGCGAGCGCGGTTCTACCGCAGGAGGGTTTCGAACGCGGCCAGCAGACTGCGCGCGGCCGCATCCAGGCTCGGCTCCGGAGCAAACAGGATCCCGGTCGTCCGATCGAGGCGAATCCTAACGAAGAGTCGTTGCAGCGCGGTCATGGACGTTTGCGCGTAGGCGCGAAGCGCATTTTCGAGGGCGGCCGACGCGCCCGGGTCGGTGACGTGCGCGGCGCCTTGCGCCTGGAGCGCAAGCGTGAGTTGCCGCGCTCGTACGAAATCCCAACGTTCGCGTTCGTCCGCAATGCGGCGCACCACTTGCATCGTCGGCGCGGAGAGCTCGGTCGCGAGCACGACCGCATCGTCTTGTTTGTCGACATCGAGCACGGGATGCGGCACGAGGGCTTCGAGGCGGGCCAGCAGATCGCCGGTATAGTCGCCGATGGGCTCGCGTTTCCCCAACTTTTCGTGTAGGACGACGCGGTGCAGCACCTGCGATTGCGCGTCCAAATGTTGTTTGATACCGCTGGCGTCGGCGCGGTTACCATCGACCGAACAGGCGAGCGCGCTGGCAAAGATGCAATGTTGCAGCATGGTCGGCGGCTTGGAACCGTTGAAGGTACGAGCGAAGAATGCGAGCGTCGTACGATCGAAGCGGCCGTAAAGCACGATCGCTTCGCGTGGCGGCTCGGGTACCGCCGCCGCGACCGGTTGAGGCTCCGGCTCGGGTTTCGGTTGCGGCGCCACGACCGCGGGAACGATTTCGGCCGGCGGCTCTACCGCCGAAGAGAGCGCTGCATTTGCGGCTTCGTAGACGAGTTGCTCTTCTTCGTCGAGTTCGTAGATGGGGAGTTCGTCCGCGGGAATGTCGACGGGAATGAGCGGCCTCGGATCGTAGAACGATGCGTCGGCGCGCGCGAGGTCGGCAGAGAAAGCGCTGACGCTCTGGCCTTTGCGCGAGATGGAGATGGGCTTGGCGCCGACGACCGCCGCACCTTGAGCCCGTACTTGCGGCGCCAGAATCAACGGCTGCGAGCCGAGCTTCACGCCGAGCTTCCAGAGCAGCGTTACTCGGCCCCCCCGTGGAATGCTTTCGATCGTCAGGCCCGGGCCGAAGAGCGATTCGGCAAAACGATCGTCGCTCGGACGCCCGTCGCGCTCGAAGCTCCCGCCCCGGTAGGATGACGCTCCCGGGATGGGGACGCTGATTTCGATCGCACGGGCGGCATGGGCGCCTTCATTCGCGAGGCTTACGCCGACCGAAACGACCGCTCCCGGAATCACGCCGCGCGCGGGTGAAGCGGAGATTTCGACGACGATTACCGCGCCTTGAGGCGCCGGCTGATCGGGCTCATCCAGGCCGAGTGCGGGTTCGGAGGAGAGCCGGCTTTGCCAACTCGCGCGGTCCGGTATCGCGAGCCCGAGGGCCGAACGCTGGAGTTCGATCAGCCGCATATCGGCGCTGGCGTCGAAATCGGGCTCTCGGTTCATTTCTCCGCGCGCCGCGGGAAGAGGCGGCTCAGGAAGCCCGAGCGGGGCGCATTCACGGCCGGTGCCGTGATTTCAAACGCCGCTGGAGGGATCGGTTGCGGTAGGATTTCGATGCCGCGCGAAATGAGAGCGGTGCGGACGTGATCCTCCGCGACCAGCGTGCTGGCGCGGTCGGCGGCTTCTTGCATCGAGAGATGGCCCAGCATCGTAAGCCGGCGCGGAAGGCCTTGCGCTCCATCGAGAAGCAACGCGCGGGCGTCCGGGCTGAAGACCGCCTGCCCGGGCGATAACCCGGCTCTGGAGAGCCGAAAATCCAGGACCGCGCCGGCCATCGTTTCGTCGAGCCGAGCCAGGCGAATCCAACTATCCACGCGATCGGCAAAGTTCCCTTTGGCGTGAATGCGCGCCTCAAGCTCGCTCTGCCCGAACAGCAAGATGTTCAATAGCTTGCGTTGCGGCACATGGTAATTCAGGAGCAACCGCAAAGCTTCGAGGTTCTCGTCGCTCAAATTTTGCGCTTCGTCGATCGCCAGGACCAGCGTCCGCTTCTCCAGGATGGCCGTTTCGAAGAAGAAGTTCTTTAGGGCGTTCTTGAGCGCCGCGCTGGACCGCGGCGGAAGCGCTAGCCCGAACACGCGCCCGATGCCGATGAGGAATTCGGTTTCGGTGGCGAAGGTCGGGTCGAGGATCTTCCCGAGGACGACGCGATCGTCGGCAAGCAGATCTTGCTCGAGTGCCCCGCTCAAGCTGGTCTTGCCGGTTCCGGGCTCCCCGATGACCACGGTGAGCCCGCGCGAAGCATCGACCGACTCCGTGAGGCGTTCCTTGGCCTTACGCAAGGCGCCCAGTTCGCAATAAAAATAGGGATCCGCGGTGTCTAAGAACGGGTCGCGTTCAAGCCCAAAGAACCGGTAGTAATGCGCCATCAATTGCCGAGCATTCTCGTTTGAGCGATTGATGCCCCGCCGGAGGCGAGGCGTGCGAGAGACGTTCGGCGTAAGAGATCGAGCGTGCGCTCCTTGAAGACGGTCGGATCGACCTCCCGGCGTACGCGCTCGAGCGCCCCTTCGCGGAGTGATTGCCAGAGCGTAGCGTCGCCGTTTAGACGACGCACGGCTGCGATCCATTCCGGGGCGGAATCGGCAACGAGCATGTCGCGCTCGTTTTCCCAGCCCAATTGCCTCGCAAGCAGCGTCGTCCCGATGACGGGCAGGCCATTGGCGGCCGCTTCATAGACTTTCTGCGGCAGGCCGGCGGCAAAGCGGGTCGGCGCGATAAATATTCGCGCGTTTCCGTACACCTCTCGCAGATCGGGCACGACCCCGAGGAAGTCGATGCTGGATCGACGCTCGGCAAGCTGCGGTGAAACGACCACACCGGCGTGACGCGTGCGCGTTCCAAGCTCCAGTTCCACCTCGGCAGCGACGTTATCGGTGAACCACAACAGCGCGTCCTCATTCGGACTCCCGGCTTCAATCGCGCCCACGAACAGCAAACCGCCGCGCTCCGAAAACGGCTTCGGCGTTGGAGCCGGCGCGATCGAAAACGACAGCACTTCGATAGGCCCCGAAAAACGCTGGGCGATAAGCTCGCGTTCGCCCGCGGAAACGGCCACCACGGCATCGCAACCGTCGGTTAGCGAGAGTTCGTGCTCGAGTTTTCTCGCGTATTCGTTGGGTTCCAGTGGAGCGGCGCTTAAGGCCGCCTCTGCAGCCTCGCGAACGGCGTAGACGGCCTCCGCGTCGTAGATGCACGCCCAGGAACGCGTGGGTGGGAGCGGCCCGAGGGCGGCTTTCACGTCGGCCATATTATGCGGCCGGCTTACCCAGAGAGTGTCGATCTCGGGCAACATCTCGGAGAGGGTGGCCGCCAAAAGCTCTCTACCGCGTCCATAGAGTATTTCGACGCCGTCGATTCCGCCCGCAAGTGGTGGCTCGTCGTACAACGAAAGCATCGGGTAGAACGTTACGTCATGTCCCGCATCGCGCAGATCTTCTACGATTTTTCGCGCGCGCGGGTAACCGCGGCCGAGTGCGTTGTACGGCACCCGATCGTCGATAACGAGCACTCTTTGGCGTTTCCGCGGTTCGCGGCTCTTTTCCGGTAACGGGCCGCGTGCGGTAAAAGCAAAAGCCAAGGCGGAACCGGGGGTTCGCAACTTGGCCGCTCGTACGAGATCGGCATGCACGCGAGCAATATGCGCCTCCCTGAGCGCCGCGAGGGGCGCATCTGCGGGGCGCGCGCGATAAAGGGCTTGTAGCGTCGCGATGTAGGCGTTCGGATCGTCGAATGCCGGATGCGATTCATCCCACCGACGGTGAATGTGGATCGGGAGCCGATCGTCCACGGCGATTCGTCCCGTGGCTAGGAGCCGCTGCACGAAGTCGATATCGGCGAGCACCGGCAGGCGCTCTTCGAATACACCGATCGTATCGAGCAGAATGCGGCGATGGGCGACGGCGTGTAACGGGATACCCTCTCCGACATGAATGGTGGTCGGCGCTACCGGCGTACCCGCGAACCCCTTAAAATGGGCTATTTCCGTCAATTCCGACGCGTTGGTATTGCGGCGCTCGACGATGAGATCCCCGGGAACGATCAGCACGTCCACCGGTTGCTCGGCGATGAGCTTTGAGATCCGATCTAAATGGCCGTCGGGCCAGCGTACGTGAGGCGCGAGATACGCGACGATTTCGCCGCTTGTCAAACGGAGGCCGTCGTTATGCCGGGCCGCTTCGCTCAACGGACGCGCGCTATGAAGTGCCTTTACGTTTAGCGAGCGCGCTCGATCGAGTAAGAGCGGGAGGGTATCCTCGGGTGAGCCCGAGACGAGAACTAACTCAAGATTCTCATACCGTTGGGCTGCGACCATGTCGATGGCGTCCAGCGCTTGCTGCGTCTGGTTCCCGCACACGAGTACGACACTTATTGCGGCCTTGAGTGTCTTCGGGCGAGAGCGCGGCTGGGTACGCGCGCGATTGAGCCGCGCCACGACATCTTCGATGCGCGGCTGGGCATCGGGGAGGATCTCCGCTGCGACCTTGGGGTAGGCCCGGAGGTTATTGATCTTGGCCTCCAGTAATCGCGCGATTCCTCGTTCTCGTCCCGTGACGAGCGGTTCGTTAGCGTCGTTCAGATATTGTTCGAGCAAAAAGATGTGATCGAGCAGCTGTCGTCCCGTGGCGACGTAGCGTTCCTCCCCCGTGATTTCTAAGGCGTGGAGCCGAACGGCCACGCCGGCGGTATCGAGGAACGCAAAACGGGAGCCGCGAGACGCAAGCCTCAGGTACGTGTCGAGGTCGCCGGCCGTGAGCTCGGTACGAAATCCGCCATGCTCCAGCAATTCTTCGCGTCGAAACAGCGTCGTCGGAAAACACATGTAGCAGTCGTAGGTGAGCAAGTCGGCAAATTCGTTGCGGCCACCAAAATACGAGCTTCGTAAGTGGCCGGGGTGGCCAAAAAACTGCACGAAGCGTTCGCGCTCGTCGACTTTCACGTAGGACGTGAAAATGTAGTCGATCTCGGGGTGCTCCCGGTGGGCGGAAACCAGGCGCGCGACGTGGCCGGGCAACAGATAATCGTCGGCCGAGAGAAAGAGCACGCGTTTGCCGCGAGCGTGTTCCAATGCGCGAACGTGATTTCCGATCATGCCGAGATTGCGCTCATTTCGAAACGCGCGGATGCGGGCGTCGCGAGCCGCAGCATGCTCGATGATCCGCCACGAGTCGTCCTCCGATGCATTATCGACGACGACGATTTCCATACCCGGGACCGATTGATGCATCGCGCTCTCGAGGGCGCGCGGAAGGTACGTCGCATAGTTGAACGACGTAACGATGATGCTGACGGATACGTGCGCCTCGTCCATGACGGTCGATTCGGTCTTAGAAAGGGCTTATCCGCCCCTGCGTGGGAATGATCGGCGTGACCATAGACGCGCAGTTTTGGCGGGGCCGACGTGTACTGATAACTGGGCACACGGGCTTTAAGGGGGCTTGGTTAAGCGCCGTTCTATTGGAGGCGGGGGCGCGCGTCACCGGCTTTGCGTTGGAGCCGGCAACGGAGCCGAATCTTTTTACGCTGCTTGGGCTGGAACGAGAAATCGATTCTCACGTTGGGGACGTTCGAGACCTTGAGGCTTTACGTAGGGTCGTCCGCACCGCGGAGCCGGAATACCTATTTCATCTCGCGGCACAAGCATTGGTGGCCGACGGTTATGCGGATCCGGTGGGGACCTACGCAACGAACGTCATGGGAACCGTCAATGTGCTCGAAGCCGTCAGGGCGATCGATCCGTTGCGCGCGGCGGTGGTGGTCAGTAGCGATAAGTGCTACGAGAACCGCGAATGGGTTTGGGGCTATCGCGAAATCGAACGCATGGGCGGAAACGACCCCTACAGCAGCAGCAAGGGCGCCGCGGAACTGGTCGTTCACGCGTACCGTCGTTCGTTTTTTTCGTCGGGGCCTGCGATCGCCTCGGCTCGCGCCGGTAACGTGATCGGCGGCGGCGATTGGTCGAAAAAGCGCCTGGTCCCCGATGTCGTAAGGGCGGTCCTGCGCGGCAGCGAGCTTGAATTGAGAAATCCAACCGCGGTTCGGCCATGGCAGCATGTCTTAGAACCGCTCTCGGGATACCTACTACTTGCTAGGCGCGCGGCCGAGGATCCTCGGGCTTTTGCGGAGGCTTGGAATTTCGGGCCCGCGGGGATGCAGCAGATAACCGTTGCAGAGATGGCCGCGCGGCTCTTAACGGAAATGGGCTCTCATACAAAGGTGAAGGTTGTCGATCGCCACGAGCCGCACGAGGCGCATCTTTTGTTGCTGGACTCCGCCAAGTCGCGAGACCGGCTGGGCTGGCGCAATCGGATGAGCGACGAGCAGGCAATCCGCCGAACTGCCGAATGGTATCGCGAATGGGATGAGGGGGCCGATGTGCGGGACCTGACGCTCCGGCAGATTCGGGAGTACTTCGACGCATGAACGGCGAGTTATGCTGCCGCTCGTGCGGCGCCCCGCTCTCGGTGACGTTCGCCGACCTCGGTTCGTCCCCGCTCTCGAATTCCTACATTCCCGGCGATCGCTCCCGCGCGATGGAACCGACCTACCCGCTTCATGCATACGTGTGCGAGCGATGCTTTCTCGTACAATTGGAAGTGGTCCAGTCGCGCGAGCACATCTTCTCCGAATATGCCTATTTCTCGTCGTATTCGGACTCGTGGCTGGCGCACAGCCGGAACTACGCCGGGATGGCCATCGATCGCTTGGGTTTGACGGCGCAGTCGCTGGTGATAGAGGCTGCCAGCAACGACGGCTATCTCTTGCAATATTTTGTGTATGCCGGCGTTCGCGTCCTCGGCGTCGAGCCGGCCAGGAACGTAGCCGCGGTCGCCCTCGATCGCGGCATCGCGACCGAAAACGTTTTTCTGGGCGAAGCGAGTGGGGGCGAACTGCGTCGGCGTTATGGTGCGGCAGACCTACTGATAGCTAACAACGTGATCGCGCACGTACCGGACGTCCACGATTTCTTCGGTGGGCTCGCTGCGCTTCTGGCCGAGCGGGGATCCCTGACGGTCGAGTTCCCCCACCTCATGCGGCTGATCGAAGGCGTGGAGTTCGATACCATCTATCACGAGCATTTTTCCTACTACTCCCTGCATTCGTTAGAGGGCGTACTCGAAGCGCACAACTTAGCCGCGTACGACGTCGAAGAACTCTCGACTCACGGTGGATCGCTGCGCGTTTGGATCGGCCACAAAGGAGCGTTCGAGGAGTCTGCGTCCCTCGGAAATTTCAGGCGACGAGAGCGCGATTTCGGCATTACGTCGATCGGCGTGTACCGCGATTTCTCGGCCAAGATCGCATTGCGCAAGCGCCAGGTCCTTCGGTTCTTGCTGGACGCGGCAGAGCAGAAGAAAAGCGTCGTCGGTTACGGCGCGCCCGCCAAGGGTAATACGCTACTGAACTATTGCGGAGTCGGCACGGATCTCTTACAGTACACGGTGGATCGCAATCCGGCCAAGGTGGGAACGCTCCTGCCCGGATCGCGCATCCCGGTTTTCGAAACGGACCGCTACAAACAGACGAAGCCGGATTACATCTTCATCCTTCCGTGGAATCTGCGGGACGAGGTGGTCGCTCAAAATGCGTTCGCGCGCGAATGGGGAGCTCGATTCGTCGTCGCGATGCCGGAACTAGAGATATTTTGAAGTTTGCGCCGACCGCGCTTGCCGGCGTATTTATCGTCGAACCCGAAATGCACCACGACGCGCGCGGTTTTTTTGCTAGAACGTTCGACGCGCAGGCGTTTGGTGCCCAGGGTCTCGCGGATAGGTTCGATCAGCAAAGCATAGCGTACAACGCCCGTGCGGGTACGATTCGCGGTCTGCACTACCAAGTTCGACCGCACGGCGAATCGAAGCTCGTCCGCGCTACGCGCGGTGCTCTGTACGACGTCGCCGTGGATCTGCGCGCCGATAGCCCAACGTTCGGGCGCTGGGTTGGCGTTCGGCTCGACGATGAGAATCGCTTGGCCCTGTACATCCCACAGGGATTGGCGCACGGCTATCAGACGCTCCAAGATGATACGGAAGCGCTCTACCTTATCGCCGGGGCTTACGCTCCACAGTCGGCCCGAGGCGTTCGGTTCGACGACCCGGCGCTCGGCATAGCGTGGCCGCGCGAAGTGACCGCGCTATCGAACGCCGATAGTGCGTGGCCGACGCTGGATGAAGCCACGCTGCCCTAGCCTATGGCGCAACCGAATCCCAATACTGCTCCATGAAATTCCGTCGCCGGGCTTTGATCAGCAATTCGGGGGATCGGCCGATGGCGATATGGTCGGCCGGGACGGTGTCGTCGATCACCGTCGAGTTTGCGGAAACGACCGATCCGCTACCAAGGCTCGTCCCGCCGAGGATCATCGAGCCGCCGTAAATGACCACGCCGTCTCCAATGGCCGGTTGGCGCCCGGACTCCGTTCCGACCGTGACGTTTTGGTAAGCCACGAAATTGGAACCGTACGACGCCTTGCCGAGCACCGTCCCGACCGTGTGGATGAGCAAAAAAACGTCCGGAAGCGCGGTATCGTACATGCAAACGAGGCCGTTCTGCATCTTGTTGAACAGAAAGAAGAGCGACGCAAGCTCTAGGAGCCCCGATCGGTAGGCGCTATTGGCGCAGAAATAGTAGAAACTCGCGTTCTGATCTGCGTGGAGATGATTGAAAAACGGTTCGCCGTTTTTTCTGTATCCTGGGAGAACGACGTCTCGAAAACATACGGCGAGTCGACGTAAAGCCTCATCGACAACCTCGTCGAAGCCTGCAAAAGCACCGTCCGCGACGGGGAAATGAAATCGCAGTTGCGTGCGAAGGTACGATTTTAGGTCCGATGCCTCAAGCGAAAGCCGCACGTTTAACCGAAAAAGCTGACGACGCCGTCGATGACGCGGTCCACAAATGCGGGCTTCATATTCGAATGCAGCGGCAGCGTAACCACCTCCGACGCGACGCGATTGGTGACGCTCATGTCGTCGCGACGGCAATGCGAGAAGTACGAGTGATCGTGAACGGGCATGAAGTGTATGCCGGCGGCGATGCCGCGTTCCTTCAGGTGCTCGATGAGCTGTGTGCGTCGGTTCCCGAGCACTCGCAGGCTATAGATGAACGGGCTCACGTCTGCGTAGTCGCGCCGCAGCACGCGCGCGCCGTCTAATGACGAAAACACTTGGCTGTAGCGTTCGCAGACGACCCGACGGCTGGCAATAAATTCTTCGATCCGTTTGATTTGTGAAACGCCCACGCTGGCCATAATGTTGGTGAGGTGGTAGCGATAGCCCTGATCGACGACGTCGTATTCCCACGCCCGCGCGTTCTTGTATCGTTCGGTCGTGTCTTTGTCTACGCCGAGCAGTCGAAGGTGCTGCAGTTTGCTTAGCTCCTCCTCGCTGTTGACGACGACGCAGCCACCGTCGATGGACGTGATGATTTTAACCGGGTCGAAACTAAAACACGCGATATCGCCGTCGCTGCCGATTTTCGCTCCGTCGATCGTGCTGCCCAGAGCGTGGCATGCATCTTCGATCACTCGAAGCCCGAACTCGCGCGCGAGGGCGTACGTGCCTTTGCGGTCGCACGGGATCCCGGCGAAATGCAAGGGTATCAACGCTTTCGTTCGGCTGGTTACGAGCCGGCGGGCTTTCTCAACGTCGATGCCGAGATTATCGTCGCGTATGTCGCACATAACGACGTCTGCGCCGGTATACCGGATCGCCTGGTGGTCGGCAACGTAGTTGAAAGATGGGACGATAACTTCGTCGCCAGGTCCAACGCCGGCGGCGAGGAGGGCGATATGGAGCGCCGAGGTCCCGGTATTGGTGGCAACGACGTGTCGCCCGTCTAACTTGAGATATGCTGCGATGCGTTCCTCGAAGTCTTTCGTCGTGGCTCCCATCCCAAGCCAACCGACGTCCAGGGCATCCGTCAGATGTTTGAGCGTGTCGACGCCGATGTGCGGAGCGAACACCGGGATGTGTTCGAGGGTCTCACCGACGCCCTGCCGGATTGCCTGCATGGAGCTCCTTTTTCGTGATATCTGCGGATGTTGAATGGCTCAACTTCAATCATCGGCTATCAGAATGGGCGCATTGAGCGGAGGACACGTTGTACGGAAGGCCAATCGGCGTGCATGCGGATCGTGCTGTGGGGGTCCACCGGCCAAGCGATCGTCCTCGCCGAGCTCTACGAGCGCCTGGGCGTGCCCATCGAGGCGCTCTTCGACAACGACCCGCTCGCGACTTCGGTGCTACACGGCGTCCCGCTGTACCTCGGTGGCGAGGGCTTCCAGCGGTGGCTCGAGCGGCGCGATCCTGGCCCGGTCATGGGGCTCGCGGCGATCGGCGGTGCGCGCGGCCCGGATCGGATTGACGTTCAAGCGGCTTTCGAGCGCAAGGGTATAGCCGTTGCTACGGCGGTGCATCCGGCGGCGTATGTGGCCTCCAACGCCGTGGTCGGTAAGGGGAGCCAGATGCTTGCGGGGTCCGTGGTGGCGGCTCGCGCGCGAATAGGCGAGGCTTGCATCGTGAACACTCGCGCGAGCGTCGATCACGAGTGCGAGCTTGAGGCGGGCGTTCACATCGGGCCGGGCGCGACCTTAGCCGGTTGCGTTACGGTCGGCAGAAACGCATTCGTTGGAAGCGGAGCGGTCGTGCTTCCGCGTGTGACCATCGGCGCTGGCAGTATCGTCGGCGCAGGTAGCGTGGTGACGAGGAACGTCGAAGCGGGAGTCGTCGTCGTTGGGAACCCCGCGCGCGTGCTCCGGGCTCGCTAATCCCAGACTTTCCACGGAGGGCTGCCACCCGCCCAAAGGCTTTCGAGGAGCGTCTTGTCGCGCATGGTGTCCATCGGCTGCCAAAAGCCGCTGTGTTTATATGCGGCGAGATTGTGCTCGAGCGCGAGGCGCTCCATCGGCTCTCGCTCCCAAATAGTCTCGTCTCCTTCGATGTAATCTATGACGTCGGGATGCAGCACGAAGTACCCGCCGTTGATCCATACCCCATCACCCGGGGGCTTTTCACGGAACGAGGTAATGCGATGCTCCGAGAGTTCGATCTGCCCGAACCGTCCGGGCGGTTGAACTGCCGTGAGGGTGGCTAGCGCACCTTGGGAGCGATGAAATGCGATCGTGTCGGCGACGTTGACGTCGCTCAGGCCGTCGCCGTACGTGAAGCAGAAGAGCTCGTTAGGCTCAAGGTAGCGGCGCACCCGTTTGAGGCGGCCGCCCGTCGCAGTTGCCTCTCCCGTATCGACTAGCGTGATCTTCCATGGCTCGACGTCGCTGCGATGCACGGTCAACGCATCTTCCCGCAGGTCGATCGTCACGTCGGACATGTGCAAGGCGTAGTTGTGAAAATACTCCTTGATCATGTAGCCGCGGTAGCCGCAGCACACGATAAAGTCGTTGATGCCCCAATGCGAATACGTCTTCATCACGTGCCAAAGAACCGGCTTGCCGCCAAGATCGATCATGGGTTTTGGGCGAAGCAGCGTCTCCTCGCTGATGCGAGTCCCGAGCCCTCCCGCAAGAATAACCGCTTTCATCTCGATGTTACGTCCCCCAGAATGCGCGGATGCATCTTCGATCAAAGCCCGTGTTGCGTCGCTACGAGCTGCGTGGCGCGATAGAGCGATTCAAATTGCCCGGCGTCGGTCCACCATCCGTCGAGCACGTCGTAGTGCATGTCGCCTTCCCGGATGTACGCGTTGTTGACATCGGTGATTTCCAGTTCACCGCGATCCGAGGGCTTGAGCTTGCGGCAGAAATCGAAGACGCGGCGATCGTACATGTAAATGCCGGTCACGGCGTAGTTGCTCTTCGGGTGCTCGGGCTTCTCTTCGATCCGCACGATCCGGTCGCCGTCCAGTTCCGGAACGCCGAAGCGCTCCGGATCGTCGACCTGCTTGAGCAGGATGCGCGCGCCCGAATCCTGTTGTTCGAACTTACGAACGTACGGCGAAATGTCGTCTTGTACGATGTTATCGCCCAAAATGACCGCGATGCGCTGGCCTTCGGCGAAATGCTCGCAGAGCTTGAGGGCGTCGGCGATGCCGCCTTCGCCTTCTTGGTAGGTGTAGTAGATGTCTTTCAGTCCGAAGTCGCGACCGTTGCCGAGCAAACGCAGAAAGTCGCCGGCGGAATTGCCGCCCGTCACGATCATGATGTCCTGGATGCCGGCTTTGCACAGCGTCTCGATCGGATAGTAGATCATCGGCTTGTCGTAGATCGGCAGCAGATGCTTGTTCGTAACTTTGGTAAGCGGACGCAGGCGCGAGCCTAAGCCGCCGGCGAGAATGATGCCCTTCATGCGGTTCCTACTTTAGATTAGCGGTGCGCGTACTGGCGCTTGTAGTAATCGAGAAATTCGCCTGATTTGAGCGGTCGCCACCAGGCTTCGTTGGCCTGATACCAAGCGATCGTGGCGCGCAGCCCGTCCTCGAACGGCACCACGGGCGCCCATCCGATCGCTCGGGCCTTGGCGGTATCGATCGCGTAGCGCCGGTCGTGTCCGGCGCGGTCTTCAACGTGACGCACGTGCGCGTCCATCGAGCGTCCGCAGCCGCCCACGAGCAGTTGCGTGATCTCCATGTTCGTGCGCGGGTTGCCGCCTCCGACGTTGTAGATTTCACCCAATGCGCCGTGCTCGAGGACGTGTAGGATACCGCGTGCGTGATCGTCCACGTGGAGCCAATCGCGAATCTGCAGTCCGTCGCCGTACACCGGCACCGGTTGATCGTCGATGAGATTGCTCACGAACAGCGGGATCAGCTTCTCGGGATATTGATACGGCCCGTAGGTGTTGCTGCCGCGCGTGACGAGCACCGGCGTTCCAAAAGTCGTCCGGTACGCGAGCACCTGCATGTCGCCGCCGGCCTTGCTGGCGGAGTACGGGCTGCGCGGGCGGAGCGGGTCGTCCTCGCGCGATTCGCCTTCGCTCACGTCGCCGTAGACTTCGTCGGTCGAGACTTGCAGATAGCGCGCGATGTCGTGCTTGCGCACCGCTTCCAGCAAGACGTGCGTGCCGAGAATATCGGTCCGCAGAAAGGCTTCGGGGTCGAGAATCGAGCGGTCGACGTGGGTTTCGGCCGCGAAGTTTACGATCGCATCGACGCCGTCGCCGATGGCCGAATCGACCGCGACCGGATCGCCGATGTCGCCCTTGACGAACCGGTAGCGCGGACTGGTTTCGACGTCGCGGAGATTCGCGGGGTTTCCCGCATACGTCATCGCATCGAGGTTAACGATTGAAAGCTCGGGCCGTTCGCGCAACGCCAAACGGATAAAGTTCGATCCGATGAAGCCGAGCCCACCGGTGACTAACCAACGCATGCTCAATGCTTTCGGCCGGACGCCTGCGAAACCTTATTGCGGAGCATCGCCCCGACGGCATCGAAGACGCGCTCGATCGGCCCGCGACGATAATCCCAACGGGCGTCGCGCTGGGGCGGCACCAACACCATCGTCGCGTTGGCTTCGAAGACCACCACGCTTCCGTTCGCCCCGATCGTGAAATCGACGCCGCCGTAGTCGAGCCCGAGGGCCTCCGATACCGATCGCAAGGCGCGGATCGCCTCGGCTCCGATCGCCGCGGGCATATCCGCCAAGAACGCCTCGTCCTCGGCACGGTGAGCGGCGTTCTCCGCCATGTCGGCGCTGAAGTAGTGCACCTTCCACAGCGGCGAGATCGCCATGTGGACGGGGTACAGCTCGCCCCCGACGAGCATGGCGCGGTACTTGCGGTAGAGGCCGTCCGCATTGCGCGTATCGAGGAATGCGATGGCGAGGAGCTCGTCGCCGGGCAGCGCGGAGGCCGCCGCGCCGAGCTCGCCCGGGCTATCGACGCGAACGAAGTGCTGCCCGGTGTGATAGCCGGGCGAACGGAGCAAGAGCGGAAAGCCGTGGCCGTGCCCCTCGAGGATCGTCGACCCGGCCGGCCCGCAGAGGACCGCTCGCGGGAGCAGGGTGGTTCGGGCCGTGACGACGCCCGGAAGCGAACCCAAACGCGCCGCATTGGCCGCCCGCCCGGTCGGGCTAATGCGCTCCGGCGGATTGACGAGCGGCGCCTTCGAGCCGGCGAGGATCCCGCCGGCATCTTCGAGGGCGGCCACGCAGCTCTCGGCGTCGCCGATCGCGTTGAAGGCCAACTGGTGGTGCGGCAGGGGCTGGGACCGGTTGTAGTACTCAACCACCAGCTTGGTCGTCTCAAAGACCCGGTCGTCGATCAGGCGCTCGGTGGAGATGTTCCCGGAACCGGCGGAGACGAGCAGCAAGAGCGGGATGGGGCGGCCGCTGCCCCGGTAGGGCAACACCGTCATCGCCGGCCCGGCTCCGGCCTCCCGCAGCTCGGAAACGGCCGTCGCCTCCCCGAGCTGGGTAAGCACGGCCATGAGCCCCCGTTGGGCCTCCGTATTCGTGGGGTCCAGCCGCAGGGCGATCTCGTAGTGGTCGCGAGCCCGAGCCGGCTCCTGAGCTTTCAGGAACATGAAGGCCAGGTTGGCGTGGGCGACCGGGTTATCGGGGTGCCGGTCCACGGCTTCCGCATAGAGCTTGAGGGCATCGCCCCGGCTCCCCGTCCGGTAAAGCAGCATGGCCAGGTCGTTGATCGCGCCGAAGTGTCCGGGCGAGCGGCCCAAAACCGCGAGGTACGCCTTCTGGGCCGCGTCGGTCCGCTCGAGCTTGTCCAGCAGCCGCGCGCGCTCGAAGGCGAGTTCGGTGTTCCCCGGAAGCCGCCGCAAGCGAGCGTCGACGTCCTTGAGCTTGGCTTCTAGGGAGCGCTTGGGGCTAGTGGGGGCCATGGGGCCGCAGAGTTCGCGCCCGGCACCGAAGACCTTTGCCTGTGGACCCGGGCGTGCGACCGTGTTATACTCTGGCGGTTGTCACTCACTACACCCCGCATGGATGGGGGGTGCGTATGGCTCTCGATAATGGTCCGCACGCCAGGACGGCACGCGACCTGAGGCCAGAATGGAGACCCTATCGTGTCGGTTATTACCATGCGCGAATTACTGGAAGCCGGCGTTCACTTCGGGCATCAGACCCGTCGTTGGAACCCCAAGATGAAGCCGTTCATCTTCCAGGAGCGTAACGGCATCTACATCATCGATTTGTCGCAGACCGTCCAGCGGATGCGTGCGACGTACGCGGCCGTCAAGCAGATGGCCCACGAAAAGAAAGTCATCCTGTTCGTCGGCACCAAGAAGCAGGCGCAGGAAGTCGTCAAGGAAGAGGCCGAGCGCGCCGGTACCTACTTCATCAACCAGCGCTGGCTCGGTGGAACGCTGACCAACTTCTCGACGATCCAAAAGCGCATCGCTCGCCTGCGCGAGCTCGAAGGCATGAAGGCTCAGGGCGATTTCGATCGGCTTCCTAAGAAAGAAGTCGCGAAGCTGCAGGATGAGATGAACAAGCTCGAGCGATTCTTGGGCGGCATCAAGGATATGCATCGCTTGCCGGACGCGATCTTCATCGTCGATCCGAAGAAGGAGCGTATCGCGGTCCTCGAAGCCAAGAAGCTCAAGATTCCGATCATCGCCGTCATCGACACCAACTGCGATCCCGACGAGATCGACTATCCGATTCCGGGCAACGACGACGCTATTCGGGCCGTCAAGCTCATGGTGAGCAAGATTGCCGATGCGATCATCGAGGGCCGTACCGAAGTCGAGAGTTCGATCGACGAAGAGACCGATTACGCGCAGAGCTACGCCCCGGAAGAAGAAGCTCCGGTCACCTTGGCCGAAGCTGAAGCTGCCGCCGCCCTCTAAAATCGCCGCCGCAACTACTGGAGAACATTGGTGTCTACCTCAACCTCTTACTCGCCTAAAGCCGACGAAATCAAATCGCTTCGGGAGCAAACCGCCGCGCCCATGATGGACTGCCGCAAGGCGCTCATCGAGGCGGCGGGTGATTTCGAGAAGGCCAAGACCGTGCTGATCGAACGCGGTGCGGCTCAAGCCCAGAAAAAAGCCGAGCGCTCGGCCAACGAGGGCCTCGTGAGCAGCTACATTCACGCCGGCGGCAAGATCGGCGTGCTGGTCGAAGTCAATTCCGAGACCGATTTCGTAGCGCGCAGCCCGAAATTCGCCGAACTCACGCGCGACATCGCGCTGCACATCGCCGGGATGGCTCCGCAGTACGTCGATCGCGCGGCGGTTCCCCAGAGCGTCGTCGACGAAGCGAAGAACGAATTTCGCGAGTCGGCGCCGGCCGGCAAGCCCCCCGAGGTGCTCGAGAAGATCGTGGAGGGCAAGCTTAACAAGTGGTTCGAGGAGCGCGTGCTGCTCGATCAGCCGTTCGTGAAGGACGATTCGCTCAGCGTGGGCGATATGATCAACGCGGCCATCGGCTCGCTTGGCGAGAACATCCGGGTGCGCCGTTTTACGCGCTTCGCTCTTGGAGAAAATTAAGCTCGCTTGGAACCCAACGGTCGTAGCCCCCGGTTCGCCCGCGTCCTCCTAAAGATCTCCGGCGAAGCGTTCGCGGGGAATGATGCCGGTGTTGACGTTCACACCACGCGCGGAATGGCCGAGCAGATCGCCGAGGTCAGTCGCGCGGGCGTGAGCGTTTCGGTCGTCGTCGGCGGGGGCAATATCTGGCGCGGTAAGATCCACGAAGAAGCGGGCATGGATCGTGCGACCGCCGATTACATGGGAATGCTCGCAACGGTCATCAACGCGCTGGCACTGCAGGACGCGCTCGAGCGCATGGGCGTGCCTTCGCGCGTGCAGACGGCGATCGCGATGCATCAGATCGCCGAGCCGTACATCCGTCGCAAAGCAATGCGCCATTTGGAAAAAGGGCGCGTCGTGATCTTCGCAGCCGGCACCGGGAACCCGTACTTCACCACCGATACGACGGCGGCGTTGCGAGCGGTGGAGATGAATGCCGAAGCGATCCTCAAAGCCACGAAGGTCGACGGCATCTATTCGGCCGATCCAAAGAAAGATCCGACCGCGACGCGCTTCGATCGGCTCGATTACATGGACGTGCTGCAGCGCGGCCTCGAAGTGATGGATTCCACCGCGATGGCGCTCTGCATGGATAACAATCTACCGATCATCGTCTTCGACATGGCCGCGCCCGGAAATATTCGACGCGTCATCTGGGGCGAACGGATCGGCACCTATGTCGGTAGAGAGACCCCCTCGCTCGTATAACCCTCGCTCGGGAGAACGTTGACCATGTCGGAGTATTTCAAAGATGTCGAGTCGCGCATGACCAAATGCGTCGACGCCACCCAGGCGGATTTCGCCGCGATCCGTACCGGGCGTGCGACGCCCGCACTGCTCGATCGCTTGCACGTCGAAGCCTACGGGCAAGCCGTTCCGCTCAATCAGGTTGCCGGCGTCTCCACTCCCGATTCGCGCACCCTCGTGATCAGCGCTTGGGATAAAAGCACGGTAGCCGAGATCCGCAAGGCCATCGAGAAAAGCGATCTTGGGCTCACCCCGAACATCGACGGCACGACGATTCGTCTGATCATTCCGCCGCTCAACGAAGAGCGTCGCAAAGATCTCGTCAAGGTGATGAAAAAGAAGGCCGAAGACGGCAAAATCGCCGTGCGCAACGTGCGGCACAAAGCGCACGACGAGCTGAAAGCACAGCTCAAGAACGGCGAGATCACCGAAGACGATAATAAGCGCATGCAGGATCAACTGCAGAAGCTCACGGATCGATTCATCAAGGATATCGATTCATTGGTCACCTCCAAAGAAAAAGAAATCATGGAAGTCTAAGGACGACCGTGTTACCCGAAAGCAACGATCTCGTTCTCATGCCGGAAGTGCAGGTGCGTCGTCTCCTGCGCGGCCGGCGTTTGCATCTGCGCGTGCTCGCTCCGGTTGGATCGTGGGTGGGATGCGGCGTGTTGCGCGTTCTGCACTTGCGGCCGCGTGAAGACGATGCGGTCGACGTCATCGCCGGATACGAATCGTACGAATCGCTCGAACCCGCACGCGGGCGCGCGAGCGCGTGAGCGTCTCGCACAACGCGGCGCCTTCCCCGCCGCAACTCGATCCGCAAACGATCCCGCAGCATATCGCCATCATCATGGACGGCAATCGTCGTTGGGCCAAAGCTCGCGGGCTCCCGGCGATCGAAGGCCATCGCCGCGGCATCATCGCGCTGCGCGCGGTAACGCGAGCCGCCAGCGATATCGGCGTTCGAGCCGTGACGGTCTACGGGTTCTCAACGGAGAATTGGACGCGCGAAGTCAGCGAGATTTCGCTGCTCTTCGATCTGTGCGTCCACTTCGCAAAACACGAGCTTGCCGAACTCAATCGCAATAACGTGCGGGTGCGGATTATCGGCGATTGGGAGGCGTTGCCTCCACGCTCGCGCGAAGCGTTGCGCGGCTTGCAGGCGCAGACGGCTTCCAACGACGGGCTCATCCTCAACATTGCGGTGAACTATAGTTCGCGGGCGGAGTTGCGGCGCGCCGTGCGTGCCATTGCGGCCGACGTCGCCGCCGGGACGCTCCAACCCGACGCGATCGACGACGCACGTATCGCCGCCGCGCTCTATACGGCGGACGTGCCGGATCCCGACCTCTTGATTCGCCCCGGTGGCGAGCAGCGGCTCTCGAACTTTCTGCTCTACCAGTTGGCGTACACAGAATTGGTCATGACGCAGACGCTATGGCCCGATTTCACGGGCGACGAACTCGTTCGCGCGGTTGCGCAATTTCAAGCGCGCCAACGGCGGTTTGGCGGCGCGTGACCCGGCGCATCGTCGTTGGCGCGATCGTTGCGGCGATAGGCCTGGGATGCGTGAGCTACGCGTGGTGTTTCTACCTGCTGTTGCTCGTCATCGGTCTGGCAAGCATCTACGAACTCAATTATCTCTGTGAAATCAAGGGCCAGCCGCTGGAGTATCCGGTTGCCGTGTTCGGCGTGTCGGCGTACCTTTTGCTCTCCGTGACCGACCTTCTGCGAAAGTGGGAGGGCGCGCTCCTTGCCGGTATCGTGATCGCGACGTTCTGGATCGGCATGTACGGCGAGCAGAAAGGCTACTTCGCCCGCACGGCCTACACGCTGCTCGCGGTGCTGTACATCGGTAAATTGCTCACCTACTTCGTGCTGATTCGCGAGGTTCCGGTGGTCGGTATGTGGTGGACGTTCGACGTGATCGTCCTGATCGCATTAACCGATATTTTCGGCATGTTTATCGGCACGCTGATCGGGCGCCATCAGCTCACCAAGATTTCGCCGAAGAAGACGGTCGAAGGATCGGCCGGTGCGATCGTGGTCGTGACGCTGGTCTCGATTGCCGCGACGCAGTTACCGCAATTGCAGCTTTTGTGGTGGCAGGGCGCGATCCTCGGCATTCTCACCTCGGTCGCCGCGCAGGCCGGCGACTTGGCGGAGTCGGCCCTCAAGCGCGACGCCGGCGTGAAGGATGCGGGGTCGATGATTGCCGGGCACGGCGGCGTGCTCGACCGATTCGATTCGTATCTCTTCGGCGGCATGGCCTTTTTCGGCACGCTGCATCTTATGGGTATCTTGCAACTATGAGCGGGCGTCGCAAGGTCGCGATTCTAGGCAGCACGGGTTCCATCGGCACGCAGGCCCTGGACGTTCTCGAACGGCATCGCGATCGGTTCGAAGTCGTGGGCTTGGCCGCAGGGCGCAACGAGCGCCTGCTACGCGAACAAGTCGAACGATTCGCCCCCCGCATCGCTACCGTGGCTTCGGACGGCGCGGATGCGCTGCGACGCGTAGCGGTGGAGAGCGAGCCCGATATCGTTCTGGCCGCAACCGATGGCGCCGTCGCGTTCGATGCGGTCTTCGCCGCGGTCGCGCGCGGAACCGATATAGCCGTTGCCAACAAAGAGCTGATCGTCGCGGCGGGCGAACTCTTGATGGATGCCGCAGCTCGCAGCGGCGCCCGGATCCTGCCCGTCGATAGCGAGCATAGCGCGATCTTCCAATGCCTTGTGGGAGAAGATCCCGCCCGGGTCGCCGGGATCATCTTAACCGCTTCCGGAGGGCCATTCTGGCGGACCCCGGCCGGCGAGATGGCCGACGCAACCCTCGACCGGGCGCTCGCCCACCCGACCTGGCAGATGGGTACCAAAAACACGATCGACTCGGCGACGATGATGAACAAGGGCTTGGAAGCGATCGAGGCCAGCCGCTTGTTTTCCGTACCGGGCGAGCGCGTTCACGTGGTCGTCCACCCGCAGTCGATCGCCCACGGCTTCGTGCTGTTCGCCGACGGCAGCGTGAAGGGCCAACTCTGCGCCCCGGATATGCGCCTGCCGATCGGTTATGCGCTCGCCTTCCCGGACCGGATCGTCGGGGCGCAGCCCGCCCGTTTCGACGTGCTCGAGGCACTCGGGGCCAAACCCCAGGAGCCCGCGTTACGTTACGAATTCGAACGCCCGGATCTGGAGCGGTTCCCCTGTTTGCGGCTGGCCTACCAAGCGCTCGAGGCCGGGGGCACGCTTCCGGCCGTGCTCTCAGCCGCAAACGAAATCGCGGTGGAAGCGTTCGTAGAAGGTATAATGCGATTTGGGCGGATCCATGCGGTGATCGAAGCTACGATGCAGGCTGTGCCACAGCACGAAGCATCGATCGACGCAATTCGTCTTGCAGATCGTCAAGCGCGCGAGGTGGCGCGCGGTTTCGTCGCATCGCTCGCCGAACCCATCGTACGTCCGTAAGGAAGAGAGTCTAACGCCCGTGTTGTTTGCCCTCATCACGCTCGCATCGCTCGGAAAAATCATCACGTTCCTCTTCATGCTCTCGGTGCTCGTCGTGCTGCACGAGTACGGGCACTTTCTGGTTGCGCGGCGCAACGGCGTCCGCGTCAACGAGTTTGCCGTCGGAATGGGGCCGAAGCTGTTCGGTTGGACGAGCAAACGGAGTGGGACGCTCTACTCGATTCGGGCGCTGCCGATCGGCGGCTACTGCGCCATGGAGGGCGAGGACGGCAAAACCAGCGAGGCCGAGCAGCAGCGCGAGTTTCGCGATCGCCTCGACGCGCCGAGCACCGCGGTAGCCGCCCCGAGCGCCGTCAACTTTCAGGGCAAGACGCCTTGGCAGCGGCTGGCGATCGTGTTGGCCGGCCCGGTCGCGAATTTCATCCTGTGCTACGTGATTCTGGTGGTCGGCGCGTTCTCGTTCGGCGTGATGGGCAATACGCCGACCGCTGTGGTCGGCGAAGTCAAGGCCGGCTACCCGGCAAGCGCCATCGGGCTACACGTCGGGGATAAGATCGTCGCGATCGGCGGGACGCAGATTCGCGACGGTAACCAGGTGGTCTCGATCATGCACGCTTCCAAAGGCAAGCGCCTCGATCTCGTCTACGACCGTTCCGGCGAACGCCGCGAAACGTTCGTTACGCCCGTTCCCTGCTTGCCCGGGTCGAAGCTCGGATGTATCGGCATTATTCCGGCCTCGCAGTTTACGCATGTGGCGCCGTTGGCCGCGCTGACGATCAGCGGCCAAGAATTCCTGGGCATCGCGGATCAAACGTTCAGCAGCCTGGGGCTGCTCGTGACGCATTTCACGCAGTACGCCAGCCAAGTCTCGGGCCCGATCGGCATGGGTCAAGCGGCCGGCGTCGTGCAAGATTTCGGCTGGGGCCCTTACCTGATGCTCGCGGCGACGATTTCTTTCGCGCTCGGGCTCTTCAACTTGCTGCCTATTCCGGCGCTGGACGGCGGGCGCGCGGCATTCATCATCGCGGAATTGCTGCGCGGCAAGCCGGTCGACCCCGATAAAGAGGCGATGGTGCATATCGGCGGCTTCGCGGTGCTGATCGCGCTCATGCTGCTCGTAGCCGCGCACGACATCGCGCGCATCGTGGCCGGAAAGGGAGTCTTCTAGGTGATTCACCTGCGGCGCAAAAGCAATCCGATCTTCCTGCAAAATAAAACCGGCAAGAGCGATGCGAAGAGCGTGTGGATCGGCGGCGACCATCCGGTTGCGGTGCAGTCGATGACCACGACGGATACGGCCGATGCCGAGGCAACGCTCGAACAGATCTACGGCCTGGCGATGGAAGGCTGCGAGATCGTTCGCGTTACCGTCAAAGATCCGCCGGATGCGGCTGGTCTCCCCGCGATCGTGCATCGCTCGCCCGTGCCGATCGTTGCGGATATCCATTTCGATCATAAGATGGCCCTGGCGGCGATCGAAGCGGGCGTTGCGAAATTGCGCCTTAATCCGGGGAACATTCGGGATCCCAAGAAAGTCGCCGAAGTCGTCAGCGCCGCCAAGACGCGCGGCATTCCGATTCGCGTCGGCGTGAACATGGGCTCGCTCGCACCGGACCTTGAGAAAGCGTTCGGCCTTACCGCGCAGGCCATGGTGGAATCGGCGCTGCGTCACGTGGCGATCCTGGAAGAACACGGCCACACCGACATCGCGATCTCGCTCAAGGCGCACGACGTTCTAACGACCGTGGCGGCGTATCGCTTGATGGATCGGCGCTTAGCGGAGCGCAACACGCCGTACGCGCTGCACTTGGGCATCACCGAAGCGGGGCTGCTCCGCGACGGCACGATCAAATCGTCGATCGGTCTGGGCATCCTATTGTTCGAGGGGATCGGCGATACGATCCGCGTCTCTCTCGCGGCCGATCCGATTGAAGAAGTGCCGGTTTGCTGGGGCATCCTCAAATCGCTCGGTCTGCGCGAGAAGGGCTTTGAGATTACCGCCTGCCCGTCGTGCGGTCGCGCGGAGATTTCCGTGCTGGAACTGGGGCGTTCGGTCGAGGCGATTGCCAAACAGTATACCGCGCCCGTGAAGGTTGCGGTGATGGGCTGCGTCGTCAACGGACCGGGCGAATCGAAGATGGCCGACGTCGGCGTCGCCGGCGGTAAAGGCAAGGGCGCGATCTATCGAGCCGGGGAGTTGGTGGGAACCTACCCGGAAGACGAGTTACTCGGGATGTTGCGGCTCGAGATCGAGAAGGTCATCGCCGAGAAATATCCGGATTACGCGCACGAGATCGGCATTCACGCATGACGTATGCCCGGCCGGCCATCCAGACGCTGATCCTTACGGGCGTCGTGGCGTTGGTTGCGTCGGCTATGCTGGCGTTATCCCATCCGGCCCAGTTGCGCATCGACGGTCAACGCGTCGAGAGCGACGTTCCTCCCATCACCACGGCCGCGCAACGCGTGTTCGTTCCGTTACGGGCGGTTGCCGACGCGTTGGGAGCCCAGACGCTCGTCCAAGGGAATAACATCTACATCATTCGCGGTAAGCAATCGTTGCGACTGCGCGTCGGCGATCGCCATGCGACGCTCAACGGAATGCCGCTCACGCTGGAGCGCGCGCCGTTTCGCGTGCGCGGTCGTGTGATGATCGGTATCAAGGCGCTGGCCCTCGCGCTCAACGTGCACGTCGACTACGATCCGCGCACCGCCCGCATCAACGTGCTCACGCCCGGGATCGGCCAAGCCGATGCATCCTCGGTTCCCGCGACGCAGTAGGTCGCGCGAGGAGCGTGCCCGCAGAATGTAAAAGTGTCACAGGCGGGTTCACTCTTGTTGCAGGAAAGCGATTCGTCGCGCTATGAGTGCATGAGCTTTCTGATTTATATCGACCGCGCCGGCGACGTACATGCGCCCGATGTGGAATACGGGGTCGTGGCACCTGGACAGACGATCGTGATTTCAGGGTGGCTTGCGGACCCCGAAAATGCGCGCGTCGCGCGCAAGGTGACCGGTCTCGTCGACGGCTTCTTTCCCGTCGAAGCTACGGTGGTATCGCGTCCCGATATCGCCAAGCACTTCGGGCACGATGCGCTGGAACGATGCGGCTTCGCCTTTGAGATTCCGAGCAAAGCATGCGGAATCGGCGAGCATGAGTTTACGTTTAGGTTCTTCGACGAAGCCGGAGAGGTGTACGACGCGAAGCCCCTGCCCATCCGCGTCGTCGCGTATACCGGAGGCCTCGCGTCGCGGATCCTCGTCGCGGCGGCCCCGAAAAGCGGATCTACGTACACGTCGATGATTCTACAAAAGTATTTCGAACTCGACGAGCCGCACGTCGCAGGTATGCATTGGCAATGGGAACACAACCTGGATGCCAACGTCGTCGATCGACTGCGCGGCCGGTCGTACGTACTGCAGCGGCACATGCGCCCATACGCTCCAAATCTCGCCGCGATCCGAAACGAACGTATCTCGGTCGTCGTGACGTGGCGTAATCTTGCGGACACGATTGTGTCGCTGGACGATCACGTTCGCAGAGAAGGCGTCGCTCAACATTTCCTGATGTATTCGGTCGACGCCGCTTACCTCGCGATGCCGGATCAACGCCGCTATCAATTTTTGATCCGTTATGCCGCGCCGTGGTATGTCAGTTTCTATCTCGGCTGGAAGGAGCAAGGGATTCCGATCGCTCGTTACGAGTTGCTCGCAAGCGATCCGCTGGCCTATTTTACGGAGACGATCGCGACCATCGCCGGGAGCGTCGATCGCGCGCGCCTGTCTGCAGTCCTGGATTCGAATGCGATGTCGGGCAGAACTCGCGGCAACGTCGGTACGAACGGGAGGGCGCTCGAAGCTTTCTCGCAAGAGACTCGAGATCTCTTAGAGGATCTTCTGCGCGCTCACTTCGTTCCGCTGGACGAACTGATCGGCGAATTACCATGGCATAGCGCAACCGTTTAGGGAGCGAATTCGCTGATGCCTTCGGGCTCTTCGACCGGGACGACGTCGTCGGGATTGGATTTGTGAAAGCCGTAGCTAAAGAAGAAGATCAGGCCGATGACCAGCGCGATCAGGAACCACACCCAGGTCGTGCGCGAGAGGCCGAATACCGCTAGGAAGAGCGAAAATACGATGCCCAAGATCGGGAAGAGCGGCACGAACGGAACCCGAAACGTTCGCGGAATATTCGGCTTGCGTTTGCGTAAATACAGCACGCCGGCGCACACGACCGTGAACGCGATCAGCGTCCCGATGTTCACTAGGTTCAGCAGGCTGTTGAGCGGCACGATGAGCGTGAGGATCGCGACGACGACGCCAGTGGACATGGTGGTCACGATCGGCGTTTGATACTTGGGGTGGATGATCGCCACCACCGGAGGCAGCATCTTATCGCGCGCCATCACGTAGAAAATACGCGATTGTCCGAGTAACGAACTCAGCGCGACGCTGGTCGTCCCCGCCAATACGCCCATGGTGATGACCCAATTGAGAATCGGCATGTGGAGAGGGGCGAGCGCGTAGACCAGGGGATTTTTGATCGGGACCTGGCTCCAAGGCAGCGCGCCGATGAGCACGAGCGCAGTCGCGCAATAAATCACCGTGCCGATCGCGAGCGCGCCGATGACGCCCATGGGAACGTCGCGCTGTGGGTTTTTACACTCTTCGGCGGTGGTCGTTGCCGTGTCGAAGCCGATGTAGCTGAAAAAGACGTACGCGCCGATTGCTACGATGCCGTATGGCTGCGCCGATTCAACCGCACCGCCGAACGGCTTGAGCGCGCCCCAGCCATGTGGAGAGAGTTGGTTCCACCACGTTTGCGGCGGGCCGCTCACGAAATGAGCCGCCTTAAAGAGCCAAAGGCCGGCGATGACGAACACGATCAACGCCGATATTTTGAGCACGACGAAGATGTTGTTGGTCGTAGCGGATTCGCGAATGCCCACCGATAGCAATGCTGAGAGCCCGAGAACGAACAACGCTCCGACGACGTCGTACTGCGAGTGCAGCAGGTCCCAGCTGCCGAGTTGCCACCACGGGCCGTGGATAATCAAGTTCGATTGCTGCGCCCACGCCGGTAACGACACGCCGATCGATTTGAACACGTCTTGGATGGCGGCCGAAAACTGCTGCGCTACCGGCGCGGCGCTGATGCCGTATTCGAAAATCAGCGCGAAGCCGATGATCCAGGCAAACAGCTTGCCCATCGTCGCGTACGCATAGGTGTAGGCGCTGCCGGCGACGGGAACCATCGCACCGAGTTCCGCATAGCAGAGCGCCGCAAAGAACGACGTGAGGCCGGCGAGCAGGTACGAGATGATGACCGCCGGCCCCGCGCCTTTGACGCCGGTACCGATGGTGGTGAAGATTCCGCCGCCGATCATCGTGCCCAGGCCGATTGCAATCAGATCCTTGGCCGTGAGCGCGCGCTTGAGGATGCGTCGAGAGCCGAGCTCGCGTAGCTTATCGACATTCGTTGTAGCGAACAGTTGGGAGACGAACGACATTCCGCGACCGTTCGCAAGGATGGGCGGCCCGTCCCCCCGGAACCTCGCAGGCATGGATGCTTACCGTCGCCTGCGTTCGCGCGAGGCCTATCGCAATCGCTGGATCAGTGTGGAGGTGCACGAGATCGTGCATCCGAGCGGCGTGGCGGGGGAGCACGTTGCGATCGTCACGCCCGCGGCGAGCGCGGTGGTGGTCCTGGACGGCGAGGAGCTGGTCTTTGCCCGGCAGCCGCGCTTCGCCGCCCAAAAAACGACCGTTGAGATCGTCAAAGGCGGTGCCGAAGCGGGCGAATCGGCGCTGGCGTGCGCGCGGCGAGAATTGCGCGAAGAGCTCGGGCTGCAGGGCGGTATCTGGGAGTCGCTCGGCGAGGTGTACGAACTCCCGTCGATCGTCGCGCATCCGGTCGCGCTGTTCGTCGCGCGCGATCTCTCGGCGTGCTCGGGGGCACAGGAAGACGTGGAATCGATCTCGCCCGTGCGGATGAGCCGCGCCGCCGCGTTCGATCGCGCCCTGCGCGGCGACATTTCCGATGCGGTCACGCTCGCGGCGCTGCTGCGCTTCGGCTTGCGCAGCGGGGCGTTACTGCTTTCCTAACCCAGCGCGGCCGGCGGCGCCGTGGCGGCGTTCCAGAGATACTCCGGTTCGCGCAACTCCGCATTGATCCAGCGCGACCAGACAAAGAGCGCATCCGAGAGGCGATTCAGGTACTCAAGCGTGGTGACCGATACGCCGTCGTCGTGTTCCATCAGCGTCACGAGCAGTCGCTCCGCCCGTCGCGCGATCGTTCGCGCGAGGTGGAGAAAGGCTCCGGTGGGTGAGCCGCCCGGATGGATGAAGTTCGCCAGCGGTTCGAGATCGATCTGCGCTTCGTCGATCGCGCGTTCGAGCGCCTGGACGTCCTGCCGCTCGACCAGCGGCATACCCTCCCAGCGATCTTTCGGCATTGTGGCAAGATCGCTCCCGAGGTTGAAGAGCATGTCTTGCGTCCAGGCCAGCCAAGCATCGAGCCGCTGGGCGCGGCGATGGGTGGCAAGCAGGGGGCGCATCTGCGTGCGAGCCAGGCCGATCGCGCTCGAGAGCTCGTCGACCGTTCCATAGGTTTCGATGCGAAGCGCGTTCTTTTTAACGCGCTGGCCGCCGACCAAGCCGGTGGTGCCGTTATCGCCGGTACGCGTGTAGATTCGGGTGAGCTTGGGCATACCGGCGAGGTTTCGCCGGTACCGCGCGAGAACCCGGGCGGGTCATGTCCCAGGGATCAGAACTTCAACCCGTCGTGAAAGAGATTCCGCCTAAAGCCGCGGATCTCTCCGCTTGGTATACGGCGGTCTGCCTCAAAGCGCAGCTCACATCGTACTCGCCGGTGCGCGGCTGCGTGGTATTGCGTCCGTACGGCTACGGACTGTGGGAGAACCTGCAGAAGGATCTCGACGCGCGCTTTAAAGCGACCGGCCACGAGAACGCCTACTTCCCGCTGCTGATTCCCGAAAGCTTGTTGATGAAGGAAGCCGACCACGTTGAGGGGTTTGCCCCCGAGGTCGCTTGGGTTACACATGGCGGAACGGAAAAGCTCACCGAACGGCTGGCGATTCGCCCCACCTCCGAGGTGATTATCGGGGTGATGTACGCGCAGTGGATCGAGTCGTACCGCGATCTGCCGATCCTCATCAATCAATGGGCCAACGTGCTGCGCTGGGAGAAGGCCACGCGTCCGTTCCTGCGCACGATGGAGTTCTTGTGGCAAGAGGGCCACACCGCGCATGCGACCGCCCAAGAGGCGCGCGAAGAGACGCTGCGCATGCTCGACGTCTACACGCAATTCGCTCGCGAGGTTGTCGCAGTGCCGGTGTACCCGGGCGTTAAGAGCGCGAACGAACGCTTTCCGGGTGCGGTCGAGACGTATTCGATCGAGGCGCTGATGCCCGACGGCAAGGCGCTGCAATCGGCGACCTCGCACGATCTCGGACAGAATTTTGCCAAGGCCTACGACATCACGTTCTCCGATGCCGATCAACAGATCAAGCACGTCTATACCACCTCGTGGGGCATGTCGTGGCGGATGCTCGGGGCGATGATCATGACGCACGGCGACGATCGCGGTTTGCGGATTCCGCCGAAAATGGCTCCCATCGAGGCGGTCCTGGTACCGATCGTGCGCTCGGGCGACGACCGCGCGGTAGCGGCCGCCCACGCGACCGCGAAAACCTTGACGCAGGCCGGATTCCGCGTTCGCGTCGACGACCGCGATCAGCAGCCCGGTTGGAAGTATGCCGAATGGGACGTTCGCGGCGTGCCGGTGCGGATTGAGATCGGCCCGCGCGACGTCGACGGCGGCAGCGTTATGCTGGTGCGACGGGATCGCAACAAAGGCGATGCCGATCATAAGCAGAGCGTGATGCTCGACGCGCTGGCGCCGCAACTGCGCGCGCTGCTCGAAGACATCCAGCGCTCGCTCTACGACCAGGCCAGCGCATTTCTTACCGGCCACACCTTCGTCGTCGATGACGGTGCGGAGTTTTTCGCGAAGTGCCGCTCGCGCGCCGGCATGATCGATATCGCATGGTGCGCACGTGCGGCATGCGAAGAGTACGTCAAGGCTGAGACGGGTGCGACCAGCCGGAACACGCGGCCCCTCGAGGGCGGACCCACCGCATGCGTTGCGTGCGGCGAACCAGCAAAGGTACGAGCGTATTTTGCCCAGTCGTATTAATCGTATTAAACAGATCGTCGCGTTCCTCGGCGTGCTCGCGATGACCGCAACGGTCGCGCGCGCGCAGATGCCCTCGGTGGCCGATCTGGATGCCCACTCGCGAGCGAGCGGCAATCGGATCGACCTCGCGCAGCGCGTCGGCGACTCAATCTTTCGGACCACGTGGAACGCGCAGGTTATCCACGTTTCGGCAAATTCGGCCGACGGCCACACGGTGATCGGTTTGGCGCTCTCAGGCGTCAAGTTTCACGCGGCCATCACGCGGGCGCAGTTCGTCGCGGAGATCGTCGATTTGGTCCGGCGTTCGTTTGCGGCCGCGCCGCAGGCCGGCGAAGTCGATCTCTGGGCCGACGTGCCGATACCGGTCTTCAAAGGCGAGATCGTGAGCGGCGATCTGGCTAAACCCGCTTGGCGGAACGTGTTCACCATTTCGGCCAGACGCGGTGAGAGTACGGCCAAGCTCGTGCAGCGAATCGATCGGGGTGACGGCGTGTTCTGGGACCAGGAATGGGCCAAGACCGCTTTCAAACAGGGGACATAATGTATCGGAAAACGACCCTGCCGTCGGGTCTTCGCATCATTACGGAAGCCATGCCTGCGGTGCGCTCGGCGAGTATCGGCATTTGGGCCGACGTCGGCTCGTCGAGCGAATCGCGGGAACAGCGCGGCATCTCGCACCTGATCGAACACATGCTCTTTAAGGGCACCGATACGCGCAGCGCGCGCGAGATCGCCGAAGCGATGGACGGCGTGGGCGGTAATCTCAACGCCTTCACCGATAAAGAGACGACCTGTTACTACGCGAAGGTTATGGATCGTCACGTACCGCTCGCGGTCGACGTCCTCTCCGATATGTTTTTGCACTCCACCTTCGATCCGCAGGAACTCGCCAAAGAGCAGAAGGTCGTGCTCGAAGAGATCAAGATGTACGACGACTCGCCCGATGAGTTGATCCACGATCTCTTCCTGCAGACGATGTGGGGCGGCTCGGATCTGGGCGATCCGACGATCGGCTTCGCGTCCACGGTTACCGCGGCCACCTCCGGTGATTTACGCGAACACATGCGCCTTCGCTACGCTCCCAATTCGGTGATTGTGGCCGCGGCCGGCAATATCGACCACGATGCGTTCGTCGATATGGTGAACCGGCAGTTCACCGGATTCGCCGGAGCGTGCGAGCTGCCGCGGGCCGACGCGCCGATCGCTCGCCCCTCGAAACTCGTCCGGCACAAAGAGAGCGAACAAGCCTACGTCGTCGTGGGAGCGCAGGGATTGAGCGTACGCGACGATCGCCGGTACGTGCTCTCGGTATTGGATACGATCTTGGGCGGCGGGATGTCGAGCCGGCTCTTCCAGGAGATTCGCGAGAAGCGCGGCTTGGTCTACACGGTGTACACGTTCCAAGCCGGCTACCGCGCCGCGGGACTCTTCGGCGTCTATGCGGGAACCTCGCCGGAGAACGTGCAGCCGTGCGTCGATGTCATCGCCGAGCAGTTCGCGTTGCTCCGTGACGTCCGCGTGAGCGACGGCGAGCTCCGGCTTGCAAAAGAGCACATCAAAGGGAGCCTGACGCTCTCGCTCGAGTCGACCTCGAGCCGGATGTTGCGCTTGGGCCGAAACGATTTCGTACTCGGCCGGCAAGTAACGCCGGAGGAGATCGAGGAGCGCGTTGAAGCGGTGCAAGCCGAAGAGATTCAAGCCCTCGCGGCCGAGCTGCTGACCGACGACAAGCTCGGATTGTGCATCTTGGGTCCCGTGGACGAATCGGCGATTGCATGGAATCGTGACGCCGCCTAGCCCCGACCCGCACGCGCTGGCCCCGGTCCTATGGTCCGGGCGACTGATCGGCGCCATGGCCATCACGTTCATCGTCCAAGGCCTCACCATCGGCGCCTATGCGGCTCGACTGGCGGGCGTCCAGACGAAACGGATCGCAACGTCGATCTCGCTCTTCAATCTGTTCGTCACGACCTCACGGCTCGCGAACCTGTTCATGGTGTTTTTCATCGGGCCGCTTTCGGACGCGGCCGGGAACGCGGTCGTGAAGTTCCAGAGCGACCCCGCTCTCTCGGCGGCCTGGCAGCACACGTTCGAAGTGCAACTGCGATTGATCGTGCTTGCCGGCACGCTCGGCATGCTCTTCTCGGCGCTGTTGTTGCCGATGTTTACCTATCTGTTCCGGCGCGGCGTCCACTCGTTCGAAGCTCGCGGCTCGGTGCCGCACGCGCTCGCGCAACTCTTCAAGCCTTCGAACTTGCGGGACGTGTTTCGCTCGCAGCGGCTTCCGTCGCTCGCGCAAATCCGGTCTTTCTCGTGGCGCATCCTCCCGCGCCGCCTGCTGATCTTCAATACCCTGGTGATGGGCGTCTATGCGATCGGCGTGCAGGCGTCGTTCCTGGCGTCGGTCTTGGACATCCACGTCGCGCGGACGGCCATCAGCCTCTCGGGCGTCATTAACGGGATCGGCACTATCTGTTTCACGCTCTTCGTCGACCCCACGTCTTCGATGATTACCGACCAGGCTATCCACGGTAAGCGAACCATCGAGGAGGTTCGGTCCATGGTGTTCTATCTTGCGGTGACGGCCATCGTCGGGTCGCTGCTCTCGCAGTTGATCTTCTATCCGGCGGCCGTCGTCATCGAATACGTCGCACGGTTTGCGGGGCATGTACATCTTTAAATTTCGGCCGCTTGCCATTCTTGGGCTTCTCGGGACGCTGGCTTTGACCGGCTGCGCGGGACCGATCGAGCGTTGGATCGTGCAGACGCGCGTCCACCAGGGCGACGTCGCGCTCGAACGCGGAAACCTTGCCGATGCCGAGCTTTCGTATCGCCTGGCGCTACGCGTCGATCCGGCCGACGAAGCCGCCCGCACCGGGTTCGTGCAAGCCGCCGGCGACTACGCCCAGGCCGAGTATGCCAAAGGCCAATTCGATACCGCGCTGACCATCATCAACGAAGGGCTCAAGAGCGATCCGTCGTCGGTGCGCCTCTCGGCGTTGCGCACCTCGATCGATCAAGCCAAGCTCAAGCGCGAGATCGTGATTTCGAATTATCCGACCTATCGCGAAGCCGGGCTCCAACTGCAGCGCGCGTACGCCGAGATCGACGTTTCGAATAAGGCGATTATGGCGAGCCTGCGCAGTTTCAGCTACACCTACGATGCGGAGCAACTCACCAAAGCGATCAAGCAGAGCTACGAGTTGCAACTCGATGTGGCCAAAGACACGAACCGTCTGATCGTCTACCGTCAGTTAGTCGAATCGGGTGTTCCGGAGTCGGCGCATGCGACCAGCTCTGCAAGCGGCGCATCGTTGCTACCACTCCCGTAAGCGCATGGATGTAGGCGGGATGGTTGCATGGCATCCGGTTCTAGGAGGCCTGCTCATCGTCGGGGGCGCGGTCGCGTTAGCCCTCCTCGCGGCCGAAGTGGTGCGCCGCTATGTGAACCGCGACGTCCTGCTCGCACACAACGAGCTAGCCGGCTTTATTCTCGCCGTCATCGGCGTGGTGTATGCGGTGTTGTTGGGCTTCGTCGCCATCGGCGTGTGGGAGCGTTTCGATCAAGCTGAGGTGCGTACGTATAGCGAAGCGGGGCAGCTCGCGACGATCTACCGCGATGCCGACGCGTTCTCGGCGGGGCCGCACCTGCGCGACCAGTTGCGCAGCTATATCGAGACCGTCGTTAACGGCGAATGGCCGCTGATGCAGCACGGTTCCGAGAGCGCCCTGGCGGATCGCCAGATCGAACGAATCGATGCGACGGTGCGGCATCTTCCGGTGCGAAACGGCCTTCAGCAGAACGCTCAGGCGCAGATGCTCGCCTCCGCGGAAGCGGCCCTCGCGGACCGCGATCAGCGGATATTCATGGATGCGAGCGGCCTGCGCCCGGTCATGTGGTGGACGCTGATGCTGGGTGGCGTGGTGACGGTTGGATTCGCACTCCTCTTCGGCTTTAGCAGCGCGCTGATGCAGCGCCTGATGATCGCCGCCCTAGCCGCAATCATCGGCCTAGTGCTCTATCTCACCCTGAGTTTGGATTTTCCGTACCGGGGCGTGGTTAGTGTGAAGTCGGAAGCGTTTTCGCAAGCGCTGGAGACGTTTGCACACATCGATGCCGAGCGTTCAGAAATGCCCGCCCCGCTCCCCGCGCGCTCGCCGTACGGTATGCCCGCCAAAATGCCTCGCCCCCCGGCAACTCTTTCGCCGGGTCGGTAACGTCTCGTAAATCCTTCGGTCGTAGCACGGAGCGTCATCGAAATACTCGATAGGAAATATCGAAATTCGTATATTTCGGTTTGCGCTCGTCGAGCGCGCAAGCGGGAAGGAAGCAGGCAAGACTAGCGTAATCCGACCGCCTACTTGCCTCGCTCTTCAAACTCATCGAACGATGACGATCGTAGTTGCCGAAGTGCTTGGAAGAGCGGTTTACGGTCAATGAACGAGGCATAGCATATTCCACACGGGCTAAATAGGAGAGAGCACGATGGAAAATCGCCTTTTTACAAGACGTAGTATTATTCATGGCGCAGCGTTGGCTGGGGTTGCCGGCCTTGCGGTTCGCGGCACGGGTGCAGCGAAAGCTGCCGGCGCGAGCGGCGAGCCTGCGACGCTGTTACCGACGGGGGCTGCCACCCTTGCGACCCTGAGCGAAAAATTAGCTAAGGCACCGCGACGGCGCGATTTTAAGACCGTTCCGATGATCTTAACCAACCCGGATCAATGGGATAACCAAGCCCTGCAAGAAGTCCTGAATTATTCAGGCGGTCCAAAACAGGTCTGGGACAATACCGATCTGTCTGGGCCGTGGCTCAATCTTATGCGGCTTTCGCTCAACTCCCAAATTTGGTCGTTCAAGCACCCTCATTTTCTCATTGTGTCGGTCACCCATGGTCCGGCCGGCCTTGCGCTGTTCGATCAATCGATCTGGGCAAAATATGACTTTTCCAAGTTGACCAAAGGGAAATTTAAGACCAATACGTTCATCGACATTCCGGCGGCCGCCCACGCCGATCCCGCCGACTACCAAAACCCGGTCGGGGCCTTTTCGGGGAAAGCTAATAGCGTCACAGTTCTGCAGAAACGCGGCGTCGTATTCATGGCATGTCACGACGGCATCTGGGAATTAAGCATGCACCTGCGCGAAAAAGGGCACAACCCCGACAAGCTGTCGCAGGAAGAGCTGGCCGCCGAACTTACCGATCATCTGATTCCCGGCGTGATCCTCACCAGCGATGTTGTCGGCGAGTTGGTTGCGCTGCAGCAAGCCGGATTCACTTACGCTCGGAGCTAGCGCTCACTCCCCTTACCGGCATTTCATCATTCCGCGGCTCCCGATCGGTTCGTCTAGGCGATCGGGCTGCCCCGGGATACCTACGACCGAACCGGCCCAATGAACGCCGGTCTGTTGGCTTGGGACATCGCCTCCCCTTCTTGGACGCACCTCTACAATCCACTGCAGTTTTGAGAGGACATATTTGTGAAAAAAAGTGTTATCGCGGTCGCGCTTTTGTTTTTGCTATCCTGGCAATCGAGCCTCGCGGATGGCGTTACTTTCCCAAACGTACCGAATATCCCGATTAAACCGGGGCTGTCTTACGGGGGCTACTTTAAGGAACACCAACCCGTCAAGATCCTCTTTGCCGTCGGCCAACCCGGGCCGCAACTCAAGGAATCGCTAATCAATGCGGCGTTGGTGATTAAGTATCTTAAATCAAAGGGCTATAGCTATAAAGTACATTTCGTTTTTTATAGCAAGGCCGTATGGGTTGCGAGTGCCTTCAATCAGAAATACGGCGGTTGGGCGCCGCTATTGAGTGCTCTACACGAGCAAGGCGTAACGTTCTCGGTATGTCACAATGCCATGGTGTTATTTCACGTCAAATCGGCAGAGGTCTACCCATACATGAAAGTTATCCCGGCGGGGATTCTCTCGATTGTCGAATATGAAATGAAGGGGTATTCCCCGATATTTAACGCCAACTCTGAGACAGAATAGGCTCGTGCCTAATTTGACGAAAAGCGTGGTCAGCGCGCGCCGCCTTTAACGGCGGCTTACGAGTAACCACTCACCGTTAACCGGAGGAGACTTCGGACGCATGTGAAGATGCCGGCGCCAAGAGCGGCGGGCATCTTCACATGCGTGTCATGCAACGATGGTGAGCGGTGAGAAATGCCCGCCCCGCTCCCCGCGCGCTCGCCGTACGGTATGCCCGCCAAAATGCCTCGCCCCCCGGCAACTCTTTCGCCGGGTCGGTAACGTAGACGGGCCACGTCGCCGTGGTCTGCAATAGGGGAAAGCGCTGTAACCACGCGCAGAGATCGGCATTCGCGCGCAGGCGGTGGTCCTCGACCGAGATAAAGTAGCGCGCGCCTTTACGGATGGCGCTTTCTTCATCGAACGGCGTCCAGAGCGCCGGGTCTTCCTCCCAGCCGTAGCGGTCGATGTAGTAGAGCACGTCGGGCCCGTAATGCCCCATCACGACCAACGCCTTCGGAGCGAGCGCCTTGCTCAGGATCACGGCATTGTGGTAAGCCGGCGCGCTGTAACGATAGTAGGGCGCGACGGCGGCGCGGCCTTGCACGAGCGAAGCGAGCGCGGCGACCGGCACCAGCGCCGCGGCTGCGTAGCGCGGCAGCCGCTCCATCGAAACGTTGCGGAGAGCGTCGAGAAAGCCCGAGAGCGCACCGCCGATGACGAGCGCGCACAGCGGGAGCAAGAGATACATGTAGTAATCGACGCGCTCGACCGTTACCACGACGTAGGTGTACGCGAGGCCGCCGACGAGCCAGCCCCACAGCAGCGCCTTGCTGCGTGCCTGCAACCACGGCAGCGCGATGAAGCCCGCAATCGTCAGTAAAAACGCAACCGATCCCAACATCGTATCGCGCAGCATCCCGATGACGGTGACGAACTGCGACCACTTCAGCGCAAAACCGCTGCCGGTGGTCAGCGTGGCTTTGAGCGCCGGAATCACGTGGAGCGTGGTGATGGCGCTGGCCCAATGCCATTCCGCATGCGCGTTCACGCGCTGCGTGTAAAGCGCGAGGATGATCAGCGGTACGACCAAGAGTACGAGCAGTGCGGTCGGGCGGGTCGGTTTCCCCAAACGCAACCGCTCCCACGTAACGCCCAGGATCGGCACGATGCCTGCCACCGAGACGGGCTTGGCGAGGTAGGCAAAGACGACCAGGGCCGCCGCGCGGGCCAGCGGCCGGGGTGCGAGCGTCTCGTCCTCGAGCAGTAATCGGCTCGTCGCATAGAGTGCGGCCGTGAGGAAGAAGACCATCGTCGTATCGGGCGTGAACGTGCGCCCGTAATAAACGCTTCCTGGAAAGACGGCAAAGAAGAATGCGGCAATCAATCCGGCAAGCGAGCTGCGAAAGAGCCAGCGCGCGAACAGGCCGACGACGGCGACGCACCCCACGCTGAATGCGAGGCTGATCAGCCGCCCGAAGATCGCGTGGACGCCGAAGATTTTATAGAGTGAGGCCGCGAGAAACGGAACGATCTGCAGCTCCAGCTCCACGTAGTTGGGCGGCGGACCGTCGTAATTCGTCTGCGGATAGAGAATATTGTAATTGAGCCGGGCGAAATTGCGCGCGATGCTGGCCGTGTCGCCCTGCCGCCAATTCGGGTGGTCGAGAATGGGGTTGTGGATGCCGTGGAGCCGCAGTCCGATCGCCAACAGGACGATCGCAAAGAGGCCCAGGCTCCACCACCTTAGCTCGCGTGTTTGAACGTCCAAAATTTATTCAGGAAGAAGTTGACGAAAATGCCGGCGACCGTCGCGATAAACCACGTTCTGTGCCCGTGCCCGAGGTAGGGCCCCACTAGGGCCGATACCAGCAGGCCGACGACCAGCGCGATGAGCGAAACGCTCATGAACTGCGCTCCCTCGCGCACCGCGTGGCCGGTCGATCGGAACGTCCAGATGCGGTTGAGGAAATAGTTGGAAACGCCGCCGGCGAGGAACGCGATCGAGTAGATCACGTTGTATTGTAAGGCTTGATCGTGGTTCGGCACGACCCGCTGCAACAGCGTGAAAGCGATCAAATTGACGATGAACCCGGACGCGCCGACGATCCCGAATTTGACGAACTGGCGAACGCCGCGCCGTTGCGCGATCGCCGTTAAACCGTTATGCAACCCAGTACCAATCTGCAAAGAGGACGGTGAAAAGCCCTAAGAGCGGGAGCGAGAACGCGACGATGAGGTTGTTGATCCAAGGTTTGTCGCCCCAGCGTGCAAGGATCGCGAACATCGGGAAAAGCACCAGCGCGAAGCGCGGCATGCTCATAAGGCTCGACGTCGACATCGGAATGAGGATCGAAAGCCCCATATACGCGATATACGACGGGCGCAGCCGGCGCCAGCCGCCGACGAGCACGGCGATCATCAAGACCGTGAAGGCGATCTCGAGCGCTTGATTGGCGACGGTCTGGGCCTGCGTCGCGGTGAGAATCTGATGGATGGAGTTGTAGAAGCTCACCCAGGGCGGCGCGAAGTGCCGGTTCCAATGGATCTGCACGTGGGAGAAGTAGAGCGGATCGGCGCGCAACACCCACAGATACGCCATGTACACAAAGAGGCCCAGGGGCACCAACCCCACGGCGTAGAGATTCTTGAGGCCGCGAGCGTAGTCGCCTTTGAACGTCGAGAGCCACTCGATGAAGAACGGTACGACCAGGAGCACGCCTTCGACGCGGGTCATCGCGGCAAAGAACCCGACCGCCCCGCCGATCCACCAACGATGCGAGCGCAAATAGTAGAACGACGCGACCGTGAGCATGAAGAACAGCGACTCGGTATAGACGGCCGAGAAGAAGATCGCTGAGGGAAAGATCGAGACGTAAAAGATGGCGCGGCGCGCTACCGGCCGGTCGTACTCGTGCTCGAGCAGCTTGTAGAGAAAGAGTAAGCCGAAGAAGAGCGACGCGTTGGAGATGAGCAGCCCGGCTATGAGATGGTTGCCGACCAGCGAACCCAGGAGCTTGATGAGCAACGGGTAGAGCGGGAAGAAGGCCATGTCGGTGCCTTGGTAGCCGTGGGTCGCGATATCGAGATAGTGCACCGCATCCCACCGGCCCCACACCGCGAGCAGGATGTGCGAAGATTCTTCCACGTGCGTGCCGGCACGCTGTCCGATAATGACGGCCGCAAGTTCGGCGATGACGATGATGGCGATACGGGTGGCGACGAAATCGAGCAGCACCTCGCGCACCGTCTGATTGAAGCGCGCGGCGATCGCGACCTTACCCAAACAGAAAAGCGCTACGCAAACGACGAACAGTCGGCTGCCGTGCGTCTGCTCCGGTTGCAGAATGAAGCTCAGCCATAGCAGGACGAACGGCACCCACGTGAGCGCGTCGTAGCGAAGCGAGCGCGCGAACGTCGAACCGGCCCGTCGCGAAAAATACTGCGCGTACGCGAACCAGAGCCACGCCGCGATTGCGGCGCCCCCGAGCGTGCAGACGAACAAGCCGAGCTCCGAAATGATCGCGTCGTGGTGGGGAACTAGGAGTGTATACCACGCGAAGAAGCCGATCGTGAATCCCGCGATGAGGACGGCGACGAGCGGGGTGGGGCCACCTGCGAGAAAATCGCCGATGGTGACTGGGCGCGCGCGAGGAGGCGCGTGAACGTGAGCGGACACGGCCGCAAAACTTATACGGGGCGTTGCACGACTCCCGTACCGCAAGCGAGGCTTGCCCTGCAAGGAAAAGCGCCGCTTGCCTTGTAGCCATGGTGACCATGGTCAATAGTCTCGATTTTGTCACCGTAACCGAGAGCGCCGCGCTGGCCGCTTCGCGCTGGATGGGGCGCGGCGAGCGCGATGCCGCCGATGGCGCCGCCGTCGAAAAAATGCGCGAAGCGCTCGGGCAGATGGATATCGCCGGGCGCATCGTGATCGGCGAAGGCGAGCGCGACGAGGCGCCGATGCTCTTCATCGGCGAGGAGCTTGGGCGGGGCGGGACGCCGGTCGATATCGCGGTCGATCCGGTCGAGGGCACGAATTTGGTCGCCAACGGCCTGCCGAACTCGATCGCGGTGATGGCCATCGCCGAGCGCGGGGGGCTGCTCCATGCGCCCGATTCCTATATGAAGAAGCTCGCCGTAGGCCCCAAGGCGGCCCCGTACGTGCACCTCGATGCCTCCGTGCGCGAGAACCTCGATGCCGTGGCGAACGCCCTCGAAAAACCCATCAGCGACGTCTGCGTCGTGATTCTGGACCGTCCGCGCCACGCTGACCTCATCCGCGAGGTGCGCGAGGCGGGCGCCCGGATTAAGCTGATCTCGGACGGCGATGTGGACGCCTGCATTGCGACGGCCATCGAATCGACCGGCATTCACGTGGCGATGGGCACCGGCGGAGCGCCCGAAGGCGTCCTTGCGGCCGCCGCCATCAAGTGCTTGGGCGGCAATTTCATGGGTCGCTTGCAGCCGCGCCACCAAGAGGAGGCCGATCGGGCGACCGCGATGGGCTTCGGCGATTTGAACCGCTTGCTGCTCATCGACGATCTGGTGAAGAGCGATAACGTGATCTTCTGCGCGAGCGGCATCACGGACGGCGATTTGGTGCGTGGGGTACGCTTTTTCGGCAATCACGCGCGGACGCACTCGATTTTGGTCCACTCGAATGGAACCGTTCGCTTCATTGAGTCGGTTCATCGGCTTGGGGCTCGGCCGCGCTAGCATCGGCTGCGCCGGCCGCTCTCCTCGAAAAGAAATACATGGAACGACATCGGTACGACCTGGTTATCGTCGGAGCCGGCTCCGGCGGGTACGCGGCCGCTCGGACGGCGCGCGATCTCGGCGCGAGCGTCGCGCTGGTTGACGAAGGCCCGCTCGGCGGGCTGTGCATCCTGCGCGGATGCATGCCCAGCAAAGCGCTTCTCGCGTCCAGCGATGCCGCCCACGACGCGCGGGAGGCGGCGGGCCTGGGCGTACACGTCGGCAGCTTGCGGCTCGATATGCGGTTCGTCGCACAGCGCAAGCGCGCGCTGGTCAAAGACTTCGCCGAGTATCGCATCGAGGGTATTAACACGTTTCCGCTGCACGTGGGGCGGGCGCGCTTTCATTCGGCGCACGAATTGCACGTCGGCGACGATATCGTGCTGGAAGCAACGAGTTTCATCGTCGCGACCGGTAGCAGCGTCTCTCCCGCGGTGATTCCGGGCTTGCGCGAAACGGGCTATCTGGATTCGGATGCCGTCCTCGAGCTCGAGCGTATTCCCAAATCGGCGATCGTGCTCGGCGGCGGGTACACCGCCTGCGAACTCGGGCAGTTTCTCGCGCGAATGGGCGCCAAGACGACGATGGTGATTCGCAGCGGGCATCTGCTCACCGATCAGGACGACGATGTCGGCAACGCGCTCACGCTGTACTATCGTGACGAAGGCATCACCGTGGTCGACCACGCGCGCGTCATGCGGGTCGAGCGGCGCGACGGCAGCAAGGTGGTGCATATCGAAGCCGACGGCGTCGCCGCCGAAGTGGCCGCCGAGGAGATTTTTTACGCGCTGGGGCGGGTTCCGAACGTCGAGGGCCTAGGGCTCGAACTGGCCGACGTCAACTACCATCCGATTACCGGCATCGACGTGGACGCAACGCTGCGCACCAGCAATCCGTCGATCTTCGCCGTCGGCGATGTAACCGGCGACTATCCGCTCGTCCACGTGGCGATCTATCAAGGCGAGATTGCGGCGCGTAACGCCATCGGCAACCACAGCGAAGCGGCGGACTACTCGGTCGTCGCCGCCCATACCATCTTTAGCGATCCGCAAATCGGCGTTGTGGGCATGAACGAAAAACGCCTCAAACGCGACGGCATTCCGTACGTCGCCGGGCGCTACGATTTCGCCGAACACGGCAAAGCGCAGTGTCTGAACAAGACGCACGGGTTCGTGAAGATGATGGCCGATCCGCAGAGCGGCCGTATCTTGGGCGCGGCCGTGATCGGCCCGCAGGGCTCCGAATTGATTCACGAAGTGATCGTCGCGATGAGCTTCAATGCCACCGTGCAACAGTTCATGCGCATTCCCCACCTGCATCCGACGCTCGCCGAGATTTGGACCTACCCGGCCGAAGAGTGCGCCGCGCGGATCGGCGCCGCGCAAGCCGGCGAGGTGGACCCGGAGGTAGCCGTTAGTGGAACCGCCGGTTAGCATCGCAGCCGACGCGCCGCAGTTGCGCGTTGCCATTCTCCAAACCAAGCCGCTCAAAGGCCGTTACGAGCAAAACCTCGCCGCCGTCGTTGAAGCCTTCTCCCAATTAGTCGGCGATCCACCCGAGCTGATCGTGCTGCCGGAAGCCGCCTGCACCGGATACTTTCTCGAAGGCGCCGTGTACGATCTCGCGCTGACCTCGCAACGATTTGCGAGCGATCTCGCGGGTGCTTGGCGCAAAGCGGGCGGTACGACCGCCGTCGATATCGCGAGCGGGTTCTTTGAGAACGACGCCGGGACGTTTTACAATAGCGCGTTGTACGTGCGGGTGGAACCGCAGAGCGAGCGCATCCTCCACGTGCATCGCAAGATGTTCTTGCCCACGTACGGCGTCTTCGACGAGCAGCGGTTCCTTTCGCGCGGGCGACGCATGCAGACGTTCGAGACCGGTTTTGCGCGGACGGCGATGCTGATTTGCGAAGACATCTGGCATTCGTTGGTGCCGACCGTCGCCGCCCTCAAGGGCGCGCGCGTGTTGATCGTTCCGAGTGCGGCGCCGGGTCGCGGCATCGAGGGCGAAGGCGAATTGACCTCGGTCACACGGTGGCGAGAGATTCTGCAAACGACCGCGAGCGAGCACGGCGTCTATATCATCTACGCCGGCTTGACGGGCTTCGAGGGCGGCAAAGGCATGACCGGTTCGTCGTGCATCATCGATCCGCGCGGAGAGACCATCGTGAGCGCTCCGGCCACGCAGAGTTGTATTCTGCGCGCCGTTCTGGACCTGCGCGAGATCGATTTAGCCCGGGCCGGATTACCGCTCTTAGGCGATCTGGCCGCAGTGCTTCCCGATTTGTTGCTCGACGACGAACTGCCGCTCCCCCGGCGGGGCACCGATGCTGCCGGTCATTGAGGCCCCGCGCGAGAACGCGCTGCAGCCGCCCGGCATCAACCCGGCGCTCGCGACGGAATGGCTCGTCGCGTTCTTGCGAGACGAATTGCAGACGCGGCGGGGGATCGCGCGTGCGGTGATCGGCCTTTCGGGCGGCGTCGATTCCGCGGTAACCGCATACCTATGCGCGCGAGCGCTCGGGCCGCAGAACGTGTACGCGATTCGCATGCCGTACGCGACCTCGAGCGCCGCGAGCCTAACCGACGCGCAGAGCGTCGTCGATGCGCTCGGCATCCACGAACGCACGATCGAAATCACCGCGGCCGTGGACGGCTACCTGCAGTTCGAACCCGGCGCCGACGCGCGGCGGCGCGGCAACGTGATGGCGCGCACGCGGATGCTCGTACTCTTCGACCAATCCGCGAAACTGGAAGCGCTCCCCATCGGCACGGGAAACAAAACCGAACGCCTCCTTGGATATTTTACTTGGCATGCCGACGATACGCCGCCGGTCAACCCGCTCGGCGACCTCTTCAAGTCGCAAGTGTGGGCGCTCGCGCGCTATCTCGGCGTACCGGCGGCGCTGGTGGAGAAAGCGCCCAGCGCGGACTTGGAGGCCAACCAAACCGACGAAGGGGATCTGGGCATCACGTACGTTCGCGCGGACGCGATTCTGGCGCAACTATTGCTCGGCTACAACGATGCGCAACTCGTAGATCGCGGGTTTTCGCCGGATGAAGTCTCGCTCGTCCGCAAACGCGTGGACGGCACGCATTGGAAGCGCCATCTCCCGACGACCGCGATGTTGACCAACACCGCTATCAACGAATTCTATCTGCGTCCGGTCGATTTCTAAGACCCCATGAACGTCTTTTACCCGGTTAGCTTGAATCTCGCCGGCCGCACGTGCGTCGTCATCGGCGAACGCGACGACCGCGAGGCGATCGATAAAGCCGCCGGGCTGGAGGAAGCGGGTGCGAACGTTCGTTGGCTCAGCGATCTCGCGGCGCTACGCGATGAAGATATCGTCGATGCGTTCTTCGTGATCTCCACGCCGCAAGACGAGGCGCTTTCGCGGCGCCTGCGTACCCTCGCAGATCGTCACAAATTCTTACTCTGCTGCATCGATCAGCCGGCCTACGGCTTTGTGGCGATGGCGGCGATTGCGAAATCCGGCCCCGTACGCATCGCGATCTCCACGACGGGCCAAGCACCGCGCGTGGGCAAAGCGTTAAAGGAGGCCTTGCAAGGCGCGATGGACGCGACGTTCGAGCGTTTTATCGCTTGCCTTTCATCGCAAAAGACGCGCATCAAACGCAAGCACCCGGACGCGAATGACACCGGCATTCGGCGCAAGGCGATGATCGACGCCGCGACCGGCTTTACGGCCAAGCTCGCATTCACGTATCCCGAGTGGTTTCTAGAGCGCGAGCGAACGCAGCTCCCCGCGGCGATCGAGAAGGCGGAACGTGACGAGCGTTGAGTTGATCGCGGTGGGAACCGAGTTACTGCTGGGGCAGCTGCAGGATACCAACACCACCTTCGTCGCGCGCCATTTAGCCGACGCGGGTATCGACGTCTACGGAACGCACGCGGTCGGCGACAATCGCGCGCGAATCGCGGAAGCGATTCGGGCGTCGCTCGCTCGCGCCGGCGGCGTCGTCACTACGGGCGGGCTCGGGCCGACGGTGGACGATCTCACCAAGGAAGCGGTGTGCGACGCACTCGGGCTCGATACCGAGCTCAATGCGCCGGCGCTGGAGCAGATGCGTGCGTTTTTTGCGGCGATCGGCCGCGAGATGCGCGAAAATAACGTGAAGCAGGCCGAACTCCCGCGCGGTTCGCACGTGCTGACCAACCCGCGCGGCACGGCTCCCGGCTTCGTAGCCTTTAACCGCGACGGCAAGTTCGTCGCCTGTATGCCCGGCGTTCCACGCGAGATGAAACCGATGCTGGAAGAGCTGCTGATCCCGTTCCTGCGCGAGCGCTTTGCGGTGCGCGACGCCATCTACACCCGGGTGATTCACACGATCAACCTGGGCGAATCGGAGATCGATCATCGCATCGCCGACCTGTTCCGTTCGCAAGAGAACCCCAAGATCGCGGTCCTAGCGCACGAAGGGCAATGCGATGTGAAGATTATGGCCAAGGCGCCCTCACGCCGCGATGCCGACGTTGCGATTGCGCCGCTGGAAGCGGATATCGTCGCGCGCTTGAGCGGCCACGTTTACGGGACCGATGCGGCGACGGTGGAAGAGGCGATTCACGCGATGCTGCGGGCGCGCGGTTGGCACGCGGCGAGCGCGGAATCGTGCACCGGAGGGCGCATCGCGGCGGCGCTGACGCGAACGCCGGGCGCATCGCAGACCTACCTCGGCGGCATCGTCGCCTATGACAATGCGGTGAAGACGCGGCAGCTCGGCGTTCTCGAGACCACGCTGGCATCATTCGGCGCGGTCAGCGAGGAGACGGCGCTGGAAATGGCGCGCGGAGCGCTCGCTCGTTTGGACGCGGACATCGCCGTGGCGACCACCGGCATCGCCGGCCCCGACGGCGGTTCGCCGGAGAAGCCGGTGGGGTTGGTGTGGTTCGCGCTGGCCGAGAGCGGGGGGCGAGCGATGGCCTGGAAATTCGACTTCCGAGGCGACCGCGAGGCCATCCAGCGCCGAGCGACGACGATGGCCCTGGGAATCGTGTGGAGATGGTTAAGAGAGTGATTCTGCATCCGGACCCGAATCGACCGATAATCCTATTACGTTACCAGCCCAAAGACCCTCACCGCTTTGATGAAGGTATCTGAGTGAATCGACTGCGCTTAGCCCCGAAGGCCCTGCTCTTTGCCGCTACGGCGATGCTCGTTTCCGCATGCGGCGGCGGAGGAGGCGGTGGAAACCCGACTCCCGTGATCACCTCGACCCCGGTCGTGGTGCCGACGGCCACGCCACCGCCGCCGAATCCATCGGCCTATACCTGCCCAACTTCGGGGACGGCGGCGCCGCAGATGCTCGGGACCGCTCAGAACGAGCGGCACGCATTTACGCAGCCGAGCAGCTCCACGAGCCAGGCGATTCCGGGCCTCTATGAGGTTGAGTATGCAACGGGCAGCGCATCGACGCTGCATCCGATGCTGCTATCGAAGCTTGCGAGCTTCAAGGGTGTCGCGATGCACTCGATCCAGAACCCGATGACCGGCCACACGGTGCAATTCGTGCACGTCGACCCGCAGAGCGGGCCGAGCGCGGTGGCCGCATTGAGGGCGCTGCCGGGTGTCGTGCGCGTGGTGGCATCGGGCCGAGCGCATTTGATGGCGACGAACGTACGCGATCTCACGAACGAACCGATGTTCCAAGGCGAGCCTACGACCCAGGGTGGCTCCGGCGGAGGCGTCAACAATCCGCCGCTTTATCAGACGGCGTCAACCGGGGGCCAGTGGGACATGCACATGATCGGCCTCGATTACGCCTTCGCCTACTCGCAGCCGAACAACGGCAGCGGCCTTGCGGCCAATCCGAACGCCCTAGGTTCGCCGACGATCAAGCTGGCCGTGATCGACACGGGCGAGGACCTTTCGATTAGGGAACTGCAAGGTGCAAACGGCACGCCCAAGACCGTCTACGCGAAGTGCTTCATCACCAGCGCGAACGGCCTAACGCAGAGCAGGAGCGATTTTGTAACCGACGAGGATGGCCACGGTACGGATACCTCCAGCATCGCGGCCGGTGATTCGGATAACGGCTTCGCCTTCGCGGCGGCGGGCGGCAACGTTTCGCTGATGGCCTACCGCGTATTCCCGACGCCGGACGACACGTGCGTGCCGGGCGGCACGTCCGACAATCAATGCGGCGCGACATATCAGGACATCTCGGACGCGATCGACGACGCGGTGAACAACGGTGCGAACGTCATCAGCATGAGTTTTGGTGCGAACAATCCTAACGGGGGACCAGTTTGCGTCAATGGTCAAGATCCTGACCCGTATGAACAAGCAGCGATTAGCTACGCGCTCGCGCACAATGTGATTCTTGTCGCGGCAAGTGGTAACGAAACCTCAGGCTACGTAGATGCGCCTGCATGCGACGCAGGCGTCATCGCCGTCGGAGCTAGTGCGCTTGCTGATGGACAGCCAAATGGCTCGGGCCATACCGGCGGCACGGCAACCGCGCCGGTTGAGTATGTCGCGAGTTACTCGAACTACTCCGCAGCCGCACCAACCACATGGGGTATCGTGGCTCCGGGCGGCGACGCGAATCCCGCGGCCGGTTCGGCCGGCGATCCCGATCTGCTGCACTGGATCGAGAACGCGTGGACCAGTACGCCGTTCGACTCGAATTTCGCGGGAAATTGCGCGACCGATATCTTCAGCGAGACCGGGAACTGTCGCGTCTTCATCGACGGCACGTCGATGGCGACCCCGCACGTTGCCGGCGCGGCGGCGCTGATTCTCTCGGTTGCGCCTGGCTATGCAAACGCGACGACGATGAAACAACTGCTGTGCAATAGCGCGGATAATATCGGCGACCCGCACCAGGGCTGCGGACGCCTCGACGTCAATCGTGCGATGGCGATGGCCCTCAACGACCCGGTCTTGCCGGGCCCGGTGACGCCGTAGAACGCGTAGAAGCGATCGACGAGTACCAACTCCTCGCGGAGGCCGTCCCCCACATCATTTGGGTGGCGGCTCCGGATGGCCGCGCGGAGTACTTTAACGCGCAGTGGTTCGCGTACACCGGCGCTTCGTACGCCGAGGCGGCGGACGACGGTTGGCTGCGTGCGGCGCACCCCGACGACTTGCCGCGCGTGGTGGGCTTGCGCTCGCAAACGCTTCAAACCGGCGACCTCTTCGAGACGGAGTTTCGGCTGCGCCGGTTCGACGGTGAGTATCGCTGGTTTCTGGTACGGTCGGTCGCGATGCGTAGCCCCTCGGGCGAGATCCTGCGGTGGTTCGGGAGCTGTACCGATATCAACGCCCAGAAGCGCGCCGAGGAGCTGTTGCTGTTCTTCGCACGCGCGGGGAGCGTGCTCTCGGAATCGCTGGAACCGCGCGTTCTCGGCCGCAACTTCGCCAAGTTGCTCGTCCCCGATTTTGCCGACTACTGCCAACTCTTTCTGATCGACGACGACAAGTTCGCATTGCTCGCGGATGATTACGCTGATGCCGCGCAGGCCACCGTGATGCACGACCTGCTGGCTCGGTATCCGGTGACCCGCGACGATAGGCTGATCGCCGGCGTTCTCGCATCCGGCCAACCGCGTTTGATCGAAGAAGTGCTGCCCGAGATGCGCGCCGAGCGCGCCCGGGATGCGGAGCATCGCGCCCTGCTCGACCGCTTCGATGCGCGTTCGCTCATCTGCATGCCGCTCACGGCACGCGGGAATTTAATCGGCGTCTTCCTGAGCGGTTACACGCGCTCGGGGCGGCGTCATTCGTCATCCGACGTTCCTGTATTACACGAGATGGCCCGTCGCCTCGCGCTCGCGCTCGATAACGCGCGACGCTACCAAAACGAGCATGAGGTGGCTGCGGCGTTCGCTAAAGCGATGCTTCCGCGCGAATTGCCGCGCGTCGAGGGCGTGCGCCTTTCGCGCTTGTATATTCCGGCATCGACGGAGCTGCGCGTTGGCGGCGATTGGTTCGACGCGTTTGCATTACCCAGCGGGCTGATCGGGCTCTCGATCGGCGACGTGACTGGGCACGGGCTCGACGCCGCGATCGTGATGGGGGAGATGCGCCAAGCCATTCGCTCCGCCGCGATCGAATCGAATGCGCCATCGCAGGTGCTCGACCACGCCGACCGGGTCTTGGCAATGAATCATCCGGACGCGATCGCAACCGCGGGATTCGGAATCTACGATCCGGCCGATCGCTCCCTCACGTATGCCACCGCCGGGCATCCGCCGCCGCTCGTGGCACGCGCGGACGGCAGCGTATACGAAATTATCGCGAGCGGCTTGCCGCTGGGGCTGCGCAGCGCCGCAACCTGCGATTCGACGGCCATTTCGCTCGATGGCGGAAGTCTCGTATGCTTCTACACCGACGGCCTCACCGAGTTCGATCGCAACGCGATCGAAGGGGAGGAGAGCCTGCACGCCGCGCTCGCAGCGCAAGCCCTCGCACCCGCACGCGATCCCGCCGAAGCAATTTACCACGCCGTCGTCCACGACGGTTCGCATCACGACGACACCGCAATCCTGGTGTTACAAATCGAGTAAACCGGGCCTTGTCCCTCCTGTTTTCGCGACGCAGACGATTTCTTCAATGTGATCCAAAGATCCAAGCCGCATTTACCCTGGAAGGTAATCGGAACGCGAAATGAAGCGGGTTTGCTACTCGAAATCGTCATTGGAGCCACAACGACCGTCCGTAGATAATCGTCCATTTTGCTACCGACTGTGGGATCCGGATCCGAAGATGCCGCGCTCCTACGCCGTCACACTCCACCTTGCCGCTGCGTTTCGATGCCATGGGGCGTCATGTTTTTGGAGCCACGACGCTGCTGTTGGGCGTCGCCAGCCTGGTACTGCACGATCAACTGATCTCGAACTGGCAGTTACCCGGCGTCGCAGCCTTCATCGTCGTCACGTCGGTCGCGCAGATGATCGGCGGTGCCGCAATGCTGTTGCCCAAGACCAGCGGGTTAGGGGCCTGTATTCTAGGCATCGTCTATCTCGTCTTTTCGCTGACCTTCGTGCCGGGTGTCGTTGCCCAGCCGGGGGTCTACGCAAGCTGGGGCAACGTCTTCTATCAATTGGCTCTCGTCGCGGGGGCGATGGTCGTGTATGGGTTGGCGTCGCCGTCCCCGGCCCGTGCCGCGAGGCTCTGCAGGGGCGCGATAGTGCTCTTCGGCTTGTGCAGCATTTCGTTCGCGATCGAGCAAGTGGAGTTTCTCGCCAGGACGGTTAGTTTGGTTCCACAGTGGATTCCGCCGAATGCGATGTTTTGGGCCATCGCTACGACGATTG
>Ga0307373_10000958_pt1 | contig 54785 bp, 42 predicted proteins | sample OX2MG_FD_202534 | JGI IMG/M metagenome (GOLD analysis project Ga0307373, IMG submission 202534) | Soil microbial communities from Risofladan, Vaasa, Finland - OX-2 | ecosystem: Environmental > Terrestrial > Soil > Coastal area > Acid sulfate soil | place: Finland: Risofladan, Vaasa | collected... | reverse complement strand
GCCAGGGCCCAAGCCGAGGCGGCGGCGGCAGAGCAACAACGGCTCGAGGCAGAAGCTCAGGCCAAGGCGGCAGCCGAGGCCAGGGCCCAAGCCGAGGCCCAGGCCAAGGCGGCAGCCGAGGCCAGGGCCCAAGCCGAGGCCCAGGCCGAGGCCCAGGCCGAGGCGGAACGCCAGCGACTCGAAGCTCAAGCCGAGGCCGAGGCCGAGGCCGAGGCCAGGGCCCAAGCCGAGGCCCAGGCCGAGGCGGCGGCGGCTCAGGCGGACCAGGAAAGGAAAGAGGCAGAAGCGGCTGAGACCGATCGGCTGAAGCGCGAAGCCGAGGTGGCCGAGGCGGCTCGGCAGAGAATAAAAGTGGAAGCCGCCCAAGCCGAGGAGCGGAGGCTGGAGGCGGAGGCGGCCGAGAGCGAGCGCCAGGCACGGGAGGCAGCCGAGGCGGAACGGCTCGAGCGAGCAGCCGAGGCAGCGGAGGCGGCTCGGGAAGAAGTCGAGGCGCAAGCGGCCGAGGCCGAACGTCGGTGGAGCGAATTCGAGGCGGCGGCGATCGAACGGCGGCGGTTCGATGAGGCGGAAGCCGAGCGTCTCGCGCGGGAGGCAGAGGGGGCCGAGGCTGAGCAGCAGAGGATCGCCATCGCCATCGCCGAGGCGGCGCGGCTGCGAGAGGAGACCGCTCGGGCCGAGGCCGAAGAGGCGGAACATTTCAGGATCGAGGCCGAAGCGGCCGAGGCGGAGCGGCAGAGCGTGGCGGCCCTCGAAGCCGAGCGGCTGAGCCAACTGGCGGAGGCCGTCGAGGCGCAACGACAGCGGATCGATGTCGAGACCGCCGCCACGGAACTGCTCAGGATCGAGGCCAAGGCGGCCGACGCCGCCGAGGCCGAACGACGCCGGGTCGAGACCGCGTCAGCGCAGGCCGAACGGCAGAGGATAGAGGCGGCTGAGGCCGAGAGGCTCCAACGTGAGGCCGAGACGGTCGAAGAGGAACGCCAGAGGATCGTGGCGCAGGCAGCGGAGGCGGCGCGCCGGACGAAGGAGGCTGAGGTTGCCGCCGCGCAACGGCGGCGGACCGAGGCGGAGGTCGCGCAACGCCTTGGATGTGAGGCCGAGGCGGCGGAGGCGGAGTGGCAGCGGATCACGGCAGCGGCCGTCGAGGGTGAGCGGCGTCGGAAGGAGGCCGACAGCGCCGCGGCCGAGCGCCGGGAGATCGAAACGGCGGAAGTGCAACGACTAAAGCGGGAGGCCGAGGCGATCGAGGCGGCCCGCCGGAGGATCAAGTCCGAAGCAGCCGAAGCGGCTCGGCGTCGGAAAGAGGCGGAAACAGCCGACAGTGAGCGACGGGCGCTGGAAGCGGCCGAAGCGCAACGGCTTGAGGCCGAGGCCGAGGCGGCAGAGCTGGAGCGGCGGAGGATCGCCATCGAGACAGCGGAGTCAGCGCGTCGGGCACAACAGGCGGGCGCGGCCGAGGACGAACGCAGGCGGGCCGAGGCGGCCGAGACGCAACGGCTAGCCGACGAAGCCGAAGCGGCCGAGATCGCACGGCAGCGACTCGAAACCGAGGTAGCCGAGGCGGCGAGGCTCAGGAAAGTCGCCGCCGAGGCGGAAGCGGCCGAGGCCGAACGACGAAGGCTGGAGGCCGACGCGACCCGGGCCGATCGCCGAAAGGCCGAAACGGCCACGATCGAACGCCTGAAGCGGGAGGCGAAGACGATCGAGGCCGAAAAGCAGAGGATCGAAGCGGACGCGGCCGAGTGGGAACGTCGACGCGAAGCAGACGAAGCCGCTGCTGCTGCTGAGAGGGACCGCCGCCGGGAGGCGGCGGAAACGGCCGCCGCCCAACGTCGGAGGGTCGAGGTCGCCGAGCTCGAGCAGCTGGAGGCCGACGCCGAGGCGGCCAAAGCCGAGCGAGCCCGGATCAGCGCCTTGGCGGCAGAGGCGGACCGGCGTCGGAGCGAGGCGGCGGAGGCCGAAGCACAGCGACTCGAAACCGAGGCAGCCGCGGCGGCGAGGCTGGAGAAGGAAATCGCGGCAGCGGAGGCCGAGCGCGAGCGGATCACGGCCGAAATCGCCGAAGCCGAGCAGCGTCGGGGGGCGGCGGAGCGCGCCGAGGCCGAGCGGCGGAGAAACGACGCCGAAGAGGCGCAGCGACTCAACGACGCGGCCGAGGTCGCCGAATCCGAGCGCCGGAGAATCGAGGCGGCGGGGCAGGAACGTCTGAGGCGAGAGGCGGAAGCGGCCGCCGACGAGGAGAGGAAGGCCGAGGAGGAAGCCGCCGGCGAGGCCCGACTCCGACAGGAGGCAGAGGCGGCCGAGGCTGAGCGGCTGCGGCACGACGCCGAGGCGGCCGCCGCCGCGGAAGCGGTGCGCCGGAGGCGCGAAGACGAAGCCGCCGGCGAGAATCGGCGGGCGCAACAAGCGGCCCGGGCCGACACCGTGGCTACGAAGCGGAAGAGGAAGGAATCGGCTCGAGCACAGGCGGCGGAGGCGAAGCGTCGCAAGAAGCAGAGCGCCGACGCGGCCGAGCTGGAACGGTGGCGGGTCGAGGCGGAGGTGGCTGAGGCGCAGAGCCGTCTGACCCGGTACGCCGCCGAGACCGAGCGGCAGAAAGCCGAGGCGGCCAAAGCCGAGGCAGCCAAGGCGGAGGCCGCCCGGAGCCTGGAAAGCGCCACCAAGGCGGCGCAGGCGGGAACGGCCGCCGCTGAGCGCCGGGGCCGGGCCCGACAGTTCGCCGAGGACGAGCGGCGGCGGGTCGAAGCGGCGCGGGCCGGAGCGGCCGAAGCGCAGCGGCGCTACGCGGCGGCGGCCGGCGCCGGTGAGGCGGGCGAGGGGGTGGCGCGTCCCGCCGCCGTCGTCGGCGAAGACGAGGACCGCAACGCAGACGGGACGGACACGGCGGCAGAGCCTCGGGTGGCCGCCATGGCCGATCGGCGCCAGCAGGCGGTGGTGCGGGTACCGGACACGGAGGCCGAAGAGGCCGCCGACGGCGTCACGCCGGAGTACGGACCCCTGGGCCCGGGGATCCGACCGGGTGACTTCTGGGGTGGCGGCAGCCGGTGACCTAGGCTCGTCCCGATGAAGGGCGTGATCCTGGCCGGAGGAACGGGCACCCGGCTCCACCCGCTGACCCGAATCACCAACAAGCATCTGCTGCCCATCTACGACCGGCCGATGATCAGCTACTCGATCGAGGCGCTCGTTCTGGCCGGCATTTCCGAAATCATGCTGGTGACCGGGGGGACCCATGCCGGTGAGTTCCTCCGGCTTCTGGGCAACGGGCACGAGCACGACATCGATCGGCTCTCCTACGCCTACCAGGACAAAGCGGGGGGGATCGCCGAGGCGTTGGGCTTGGCCGAGCGCTTCGCCGCCGACGAGGCCGTGTTGGTCATGCTGGCCGACAACATCGTGGAGCGGACCTTCCGGCCGACGGTGGAGCGTTTCGCTCTTCAGGGGGGCGGCGCACGGATCGTCCTCACCGAGGAACACGACCCTGTGCACCTCCGTCATCTCGGAGTGCCCCGCTTCGACGACGCCAACCGGATCACCAGGATCCTCGAGAAGCCCGAGGATCCACCCAGTCACTACGCCGTCACCGGCATCTACTGTTACGACCCCGAGGTCTTCCGGGTGATAGGTACCCTCGAACCCTCAGGGCGGGGCGAACTCGAGATCACCGATGTGAACAACTATTACGTCGACCAGGGGACAATGGCCTACGACGTGCTCGAGGGCTTCTGGGGTGACGCCGGGGAATCGATCGATGCGTACTACGCCGTGAACGACTTCGTGCGGGCCAACGGAGCCAACAAGGGTTGAACGGCCCGGGGCGCTCGGCGTTCGTTGCGTCCCGGGGTCAGGTGTCGAGGAACCGTCGGATGCCGAAGGCCGAGCCGACCGAGCCGATGAGGACGCCAACCAGGAGGACAACGAGACTCGTCCCCACCACTTCGTGAGTGGAGACCCGCATCTGGTAGAGGATGGTTGTCGTCTTGCTGTTACCCAGGGCGTCGAGGACGAGATGGAGGACGACGACGACGGCAGCGGCGACGACGGCGCCGAGCAGACCCTGGATGACGCCCTCGAACATGAAGGGCAGGCGGATGAACCAGTTGGTGGCCCCGACGAGCTTCATGACCGATACCTCCCGTCTTCGGGCGAAGATGGCGAGGCGGATGGTGTTGAGGATGAGGACGGAGGCGGAGAGAAGAAGGATGACGGCCAGGGCCAGGAAGACCCAACGGAGGATCTTCGTGACTGACTCCATGTTGCGGATCGACTGGGTCGGCGACGCCACATTCCTGACGCCGGGGTAGCCGTCGAACTGCTTGGCGATGGCCTGGGCCTGGCTCGGGTTGTTGAGGACACAACGGTAAGAAGCCGGGGTTGTCGCCACGGTGAGCGCTTGCGACTCGTCGGGGGTGAGGAGGTGCTTCGCCTCGTTGTAGTCGTACTGCTTGGACCGGTAGAGACACGATTCGACATAGGGAAGTTGCCGGAGCTGACCCTGGATCGAGGCGCGCTGGGAGTTCGAGACCGAGGGCTTCAGGAAGACTTCCACGCTGACCCCGTGCTGCCACATGGCCGTGGCGTGGGCCACCCCCTGCTGGAGCAGCAGAGACGAGCCGACCAATGACAGCGAGACGGCGACCGTGAGGACGGCGGCAATCGTCATGAGGCGGTTGCGCCAGAGGTTCGACGCCGTCTCCCGGGCGACATAGTCCAACGAGACCGGCATCTCAACCGATCCCCAGGGACTCAGGTGCCGTAGCCATAAACACCACGGGCCTGGTCGCGGACGAGAGTCCCGTGATCGAGCTCGACAACGCGGCGGCGCATCTGGTCGACGATGCCCGAATCGTGGGTGGCGATGACGACGGTGGTGCCCGTCTTGTTGATGCGTTCCAGCAGGCGCATGATGCCCTGGCTGGTGGCGGGGTCCAGATTGCCCGTGGGTTCGTCGGCCAAAAGGATGAGAGGGCGGTTGACGAAGGCGCGGGCGACCGCCACCCGCTGCTGCTCGCCACCGGAGAGTTCACCGGGGAGGCTCTCCCGCTTCTTCGAGAGGCCGACGAGATCGAGGATCTGGGGCACCTGGGAAGCAATGACGTGCTTGGGACGGCCGATGACTTCGAGGGCGAAGGCCACATTCTCGAAGACGTTCTTGTTGGGCAGAAGGCGGAAGTCCTGAAAGACACAACCGATGTTGCGGCGGAGATAGGGAATGCGCCAGTGACTCAGATTGGCGATGTCGCGTCCGGCCACCAGGATGCGGCCCTGGGTAGGGGCTTCCTCGCGAAGCAGGAGACGGATGAAGGTCGTCTTTCCCGATCCCGACGATCCGACCAGGAAGACGAACTCCCCCTTGTCGATATCGAGCGACATGTCGCGTATAGCGAGCGTCCCGCCCTTGTAGCTCTTAGTTACGTTCTCGAAGCTGATCATCGAGTCGACACCTCGTCGTTCCCTGCCCCGCCACCACCGATGGCGGGCGTGGCACACGAGGTGCCCACGAGGCTATCAGTCTGGTCTCGGGCAGACGCGTAGGGTGAACGGCCTGGCGCGCTCAACGGTGACGACACCGCATTCTGCGCGAATCTCCAGGTCATGTGCGTGGGCTGACGAGGGAACGACACGGATGTGTCTTCGAGAATCGACGACGCCCAACTCGGTCGGCGTGTCGAAGAACGGTGATCCACCTAGACGTCGTCTGTCGGTCGGCCGGGATCGGTTCCGCCGGTCGGAGCGGTCGAACCGTTACCGCCGCCCGCAGTACGGAGGCGGCGAAGCTCGGATTCGATGAAGGCGTCGATGTCACCGTCGAGAACGGCGTCGACGTTGCCCGTCTCCAGTTGGGTCCGGAGATCCTTGACGAGTTGATAGGGCGCCATGACGTAGGAACGGATCTGGGATCCCCAGGCCACGTCGGACTGCGGACCGGAGAGGGAGTCGAGCTCGGACCGGCGTTCGGCACGCTGACGCTCGGCCAATTTGGCTCCGAGAATCTGCATGGCCTTGGCCTTGTTCTGATGCTGGCTGCGTTCGTTCTGGACCGAGACGACCAGACCTGTCGGAAGGTGGGTGAGCCGGACGGCGGAGTCCGTCTTGTTGACATGCTGACCGCCGGCGCCCGAGGACCGGTAGGTGTCGATGCGGAGGTCCTTGTCGTCGATGGCCACTTCGTCAGAAAGATCCTCCAAGAAGGGAGTGACGTCGAGCGAGGCGAAGCTCGTCTGCCGACGGTGCTGGGAGTCGAAGGGTGACATGCGAACCAGTCGGTGGACACCGCGCTCAGCCGACAACAAGCCGTAGGCGAAACGACCCTTGACGATGAAGGTGGCCGAAAGCAGGCCCGCCTCTTGTCCCGCTGTCGCCTCATCGAGCTCGACGGCGAAGCCCCGTCGTTCCGCCCAGCGCTGGTACATGCGCAGGAGCATCTCGCACCAGTCCTGGGCGTCGGTGCCCCCGGCCCCGGAGTGGAGCTCGGCGATGGCGTCATTCTCGTCGTACTCGCCGGTGAAGAGGCTGCGGAGCTCGAGGTCGTCGAGGCGACGGGCCAGGTCGTCGATCAGGGTGGTGAGCTCGGTGGCGACCGAATCGTCGCCCTCCTCCACCATCAGCTGGAAGAGGACCTCGGCATCCGAGAGGCGGCGGCCGAGGTCCTCGAGAAGCTCGATGTCGTCGCCCACCGAGCCGAACTCGGAGCTGAGGCGACGGGCCGTATCCGGGTCGTCCCAGAGGTCGGGCCGGGAGACCTCCTTCTCGAGCTCGGCCCGGCGTTGCCGGAGGTGGTCGAGGCGGAGATAGCCCTGGGCCTCCTCGAGCCGGGATCTCAGCGCCAGGAGCTCGGCTTTGAGGTCGCGCTGCTCGCCGGTGCCGGGGGGATCGCTAGCTCGCGCCATGGCAGAGCTTGAACTTCTTGCCGCTGCCGCACCAGCAGGGCTCGTTGCGGCCCAGCTTCTCGGTCGGCGCCTTGACCACGGGCTGGAGGACCTCCTGCAGCTCCTGCGGGGTGGCTTGGGCGCCGTTGGCGAACTGGCCTCCCGACTCCAGACCCAGGGGGACCCCGGCACCGGCGGCGGCCATGGCGGGATCGGGAGCGGTGGCCCGGAAGGCGTCGAGCAGGCTCGGACCCTGGGAGGGGTCCTCGGCGGCCTCGTAGCGGGCCTGGGTGAGGTCGGGCTCGAGGCCGGTACCGGCGACCACTTGGACGTGCATGACGTAGCGGAGATAATCGTCGTCGATGGCGTCCATCATCTGGCCGAACATCTGGAATCCCTCGCGCTGCCAGGCGACCAGCGGGTCGAGCTGGCCCATGGCCCGGAGGTTGATCCCCTCACGGAGGTAGTCCATCTCCGAGAGGTGTTCGCGCCAGCGCTGGTCGATGATCTGGAGCATGACCTCACGCTCGACCTGACGGGCTTCGGACTCCCCACCCGGGAAGATCTCGTCGCGGGCGCGGTAGGTGTCGATGGCCTCGGCCACAAAGGACTCGGTGATCTGGGCCACGGTGGTGGCCGGTGCGAGATCCTCGGCCGTGAAGGCCGTCGGGTAGTACTGGGTGACCTCGGTCACCAGGCGGTCGAGCTCCCACTCCTCGGGATAGTCACTGGGACAGGCCGACTGGACGAGGGCCTGAATGGTGGCCTCGAGGAGTTCCTCGGTGTCTTCCTTCAGGTTCTCGCCGTCGATGACCTGAAGCCGTCGCTTGTAGATGACTTTGCGCTGCTCGTTCAGGACCTCGTCGTACTTGAGGACGTCCTTGCGGATCTCGGCGTTGCGACCCTCCACCGTGTTCTGGGCCCGCTCGATGGCCTTGGTGACCATCTTGGCTTCGATGGGGACGTCGTCGGGGAGGGTCTTGGTCATGACCCACTGCATGGCCCCGGTGGCGAAGAGACGCATGAGCTCGTCCTCCAGGGAGAGGAAGAAGCGGCTCTCCCCGGGATCGCCCTGGCGGCCTGATCGGCCGCGGAGCTGATTATCGATGCGGCGGGATTCATGACGCTCACTGCCGAGGACGTAGAGACCACCGAGGGCGCGGATCTGGTCGCCCTCGTCGGAGCACTCCTTTTCGAATCGGGCCAGGAGCTTCTCGTACTCGGCCTGGCCCTGCTCGGTCTCGGGGTCGAGGCCCTGGCCGATGATCTCCCGCTGGGCGAGTCCCTCGGGATTGCCGCCCAGGAGGATGTCGACACCTCGGCCGGCCATGTTGGTGGCCACCGTGACGGCGTGGAGCCGGCCCGCCTGGACCACGATCTCGGCTTCCCGGGTGTGCTGCTTGGCGTTCAGGACCTCGTGGGGGATGCCCCGGCGCTCGAGAAGACGGGAGAGCTGTTCGGACTTGGCCACAGAGGCCGTGCCCACCAGGACGGGCTGTCCCGTCTCGTAGCGCTCGACCAGATCCTCCACCACGGCGTCGAACTTGGCGTCCTCCGACTTGTAGATCAGGTCGGCCTGGTCGAGACGGACCATGGGCTGGTTGGTGGGGATGGGGACGACGGGGACGTCGTAGGTGGAGGCGAACTCGGCCGCCTCCGTCTCCGCCGTACCGGTCATCCCGCCGAGCTTCTCGTAGAGCCGGAAGTAGTTCTGGAGGGTGACGGTGGCCCAGGTGTGGTTCTCCTCGGCGATCCGGACCCGCTCCTTGGCCTCCACGGCCTGATGGAGACCGTCGGACCAGCGCCGGCCGTCGAGGGTGCGGCCGGTGAATTCGTCGACGATCTTCACCTCACCGTCGGACACCAGATAATCCTTGTCCCTCTTATAGAGCTCCTTGGCCCGCAGGGCCTGGGTCAGCTGGTGGACGTAGTCCCCCGAGACGAGCTCGTACAGGTTGTCCACGCCCATGGCCCGCTCGACCTTGGCGATACCCTCTTCGGTGGGGACGACGATCCGCTTCTCCTCGTCGACCTCGTAGTCATCCTCGGGCACGAGGGTGCGGACCAGGCCGGCGAACTGGTAGTAGAGCTTGGCCGACTCGGAGCCCGGGCCGGAGATGATGAGCGGGGTCCGGGCCTCGTCGATCAGGATGGAGTCCACCTCGTCGACGATGGCGAAGGCGTGGCCACGCTGGACCATGGCGTCGCGGGCGCGGGCCATGTTGTCTCGGAGGTAGTCGAAGCCGAGCTCGGTGTTGGTGCCGTAGGTGATGTCGGCGGCGTAGGCCTGGCGCTTGTCCTCGAAGTCGGGTATCTCGGGACTGACGCGGCCAACGGTCAAGCCGAGGAAGCGGTGGACCTGGCCCATCCATTCGGCGTCGCGTCGGGCCAGGTAGTCGTTGACGGTGACCAGGTGGACACCGCGGCCGCCGAGGGCGTTCAAGTAGACGGGCAGGGTGGAGACGAGGGTCTTGCCCTCACCGGTCTTCATCTCGGCGATCCAGCCGAAATGCAGGGCCATGCCGCCCATGAGCTGGACATCGAAGTGACGCTGGCCCAGGATCCGCCAGGCCGACTCCCGGACGGTGGCGAAGGCGTCGATGAGAAGGTCGTCCAGGGTTTCGCCGCGCTCGATCCTCTCTTTGAAGAGAACCGTCTGGTGGGCGAGGTCCTGGTCGGACAACGCCTCCATGGCTGGTTCGAGATCGTTGATCAGAGGGACAAGCTCGGCCAGCCGTCGGACCTTCTTGCCCTCACCGGCGCGCAGAGCCCGCGCGAAGACGCTCATGGGGAGGTGAGTCTACCGCCGGACCCTGGTCGGCCAGCGTTGGCCAGTGGTCGGCCAGGATGGGCCGGGGCCGTCAGGCGCCGGCGATGGTCCTGGCGTGGCGGGGATGGGAGCGGCCCACCAGTTTGCCCTTGAGCCGCTCGACCTGGTGCTCGAGCTTGTCCACCACGAGGTCCACGGCCACCGGGGCGTCGGCGGCGGCCGCCCGGGCCCTGACCGTGTGACCGTGACCGGTCATGGTGACTTCGCAGACCTGCCGGGTCACGCCGGCGGTGTCCCGACCTTCGGTGAGCCGGACCTCGGCCCGTTCCAGGACCGGGGTGATCCGGGCCAGCCGGGCCAGCTTGGCTGCCGCCAAGGAGCGGACCTCGTCGGGGACCGTCTGCTTGCGTCCGAGGACTAACACATCCACTACCGCACCTCCAGCGCTCGAGCTCTCAGTTCGAAGCTTTCAGTTCTTTGGGTTGCGGGCCGCGTCCGGCTGACCTGGTCTTTGTCCCCACACTCGCCTGCAGAGGAGTTGGCGGCCGATCATCGGCGACGGGCCCGGGCCACAAGGGCGACGGTGCCGTCCGGCGACGACCATGAAGGCCGGCTTCGCCCCTTCTCCACCCGCTGCCGAGAGTCGGCGGCTCGATGGGCAGGGCTTACTTCTAAGTCGCACCATGCTCAGCAACCACGAGTTGCCTTACGTGGGTCGTTTCGCCTGCGACTGGCTTCGACTTGCAACCACAGACCCGGACGCAGCCCACAGTTCGATGGTACGCCCCCAAGGCGGTGAAGTCCCGGAGTTCCTGGGGGAAGTCTCCGAGTTGGCCCATCTGTGGGCTCGGGAGCGACCCGGTCGGTGGGGTGATGAACCTCGGATCAGGTGCCCGTCGTCCACGAGCCCAGGTACTGCTCCTGGGCGGGGGTGAGACGGTCGATGGTGACACCCATGGTCTCGAGCTTGAGCCGGGCGATCTCGGCGTCGATAGCCCGGGGGACGTTGTAGACCTTCGATTCGAGGGTCCTGACGTTCTTGACGACCCATTCGGCCGCCAGCGCCTGGTTGGCGAAGCTCATGTCCATGACGTCGGCCGGGTGACCCTCGGCCGCGGAGAGGTTGACGAGACGGCCCTCGGCGATGACGAGGACCCGCTTGCCGCGGACCTGGAACTCCTCGACCATGGGCCGGACGTGGCGGCGCTGGCCCTCGGAGAGACGAGCCAGGGCGATGAGGTCGATTTCGACGTCGAAGTGGCCGGAGTTGGCCACGATGGCACCGTCGGGCATGCGCTCGAAGTGCTCCGCCCGCAGGACGTCGCGGTTACCGGTCACGGTGATGAAGATCTCCCCTTCGGCCGCCGCGTCCTCCATGGTCTCGACCCGGAAGCCGTCCATGACGGCTTCGAGGGCACGGAGCGGATCGATCTCGGTCACGATGACCTGGGCCCCCATGCCACGGGCCCGGGAGGCGACGCCCTTGCCGCAATAGCCGTAGCCGGCCACGACGATCCGCTTGCCGGCGAGGAGAACGTTGGTGGCCCGGATGACCCCATCGAGAGTCGACTGGCCGGTGCCGTAGCGGTTGTCGAACATGTGTTTGGTGTCGGCGTCGTTGACGGCGACGATGGGGAATTTGAGGGCGCCCTCGTTCTCCATGGCCCGGAGGCGGATGACACCGGTGGTCGTCTCCTCGGTGCCGGCCATGACTTCGGGAACCTGGTCGGGGCGGTTCTGGTGGAGCCGGGAGACGAGATCACAACCGTCGTCCATGGTGACTGTCGGGTGGAGGTCGAGGACGGCGTCGATGTGGGCGAAGTAGGTCTCGGTGTCCTCACCGCGCACAGCCCAGGTGGAGATGGCTTCGTCGCGGACCAGGGAGGCGGCCACGTCGTCCTGGGTGGAGAGCGGATTGGAAGCACAGGCCAGGACGAGGGCTCCGCCGGCCTTCAGGGTGCGCAGGAGGTTGGCCGTCTCGGTGGTGACGTGGAGGCAGGCGGCGGCGACGACGCCCTCCAAGGGGCGCTCCTTGGCGAAGCGTTCTCTGATCGATTGGAGAACCGGCATGTTGGAATCGGCCCAGGCGATGCGCTGGTGGCCGAGATCGGCCAGCGCCAGGTCGGCGACGTCGTGGGCGGGGAGGTCCGTTGGCATGGCCGGAATCCTGGCAGAAGATGAGGGGAGGGGCGAACCGCTTTCGGCTCGAGGTCGAGCCGGAGTCGACCGCCGAGCCGACCGCCGAGTCGACCGCCGAGTCGACCGCCGAGCCGATCAGCGACCGATGGAGCCCGGACGAAGATCCGGTCGGGCCGGACGGGGGCGGTCAGGCTCGGCGGAGGCGGTCCTTGAGCTCGACGAGGGCGGGGACCGGCCCGGGGTCGACTCCCTGGAGAGCGGCCAGATGGAGAGAGACGAAATCACCGAAGAGGACGAGGTCGAGGAGTTGGGCCAGATCGCCTTCACCCTCGGCCCGGACCTCGACGATGTCGGCCACCACCTCACGGAGGAGGTCGGCCACGAGGTCGAAGCGACGGACGACCTGGGGATGCTCGGCGTCGTGGCGAAGGTTGACGAGGGTGATGATCTGACGGGTGACGTCTCCGTTGCATCCCCAGCCGGCGATCTCGTTGTGGCAGAGCTCGGGATAGACGGCCGAGAAGGCCGGCGATTTGGCGTTCTCGTTGATCTGATTCTTCCAGCGCAGTGCGGCGGCGGCGCCCAGGGCTTCGGCTCCGTGGATGAGGGGGATGGTGCGGCCGAGAGAGCGGGCCACGGTCTCCGCCGGATTACCGGGGACGAGGAGGGTGTCGCGACGGCGCCGGAGCTGCTCGACGGCCAACTCGACCCAACGGCCCGCCCCCGGGAAGAGGCCGATCTGCTCCAGGACGATGAGGGGCGGGATGGCCATGGCCCCGAGGGCGGCCCGGGGCTGGGGAATGGCAGCCGGGACGGGGACCGTCGGCGCTCCCCAGACGCCGGCCAGCCGGGCCAGCTCCCCGCCCGAGGTGACGGCCACCAGGCTGGCCCCGGCGTCGGCCGCCTCCCCCGCCGCCTCGACTGTCTCCTCGGTGTCACCAGAGAAGGAGAGGGCGAAGACGAGGGACCCGGGACCGACGAAGTCGGGGAGGTCGTAGGACTTGACGACGACGACGGGGACGGGGAGAAACGGTCCGGCCACCGCCATCATGAGGTCGCCGGCGATACCGGATCCGCCCATACCGAGGACGACCACCTGCTCGACGTACTCGTGGTCGGGGAGGCCCTCGAGACCCTGGGCGGCGAGGGCGGCGGCGGCCACCTGCTCGGGCAGAGCGGCGGCGGCGGCGAACATGCCGAGGCTGTCGAGGAGACCCGACGGCGGCGGGACCGTCTCCGGCGGGGTGGCCTTGGTCATCGGGCGAGGTCGGTCACGGGGTGGGGCCGCCCACGCCGAGGGTCGGCTCCAGGCCGTTCTTCTCGGCTTTGGCCATCAGTCGGCTGTGTTCGGCGTCGTCCAGGGTGGTGGCCTCGTCCACCAGCATGACGGGGATGTCGTCACGGACGGGATAGGAACGGTGGAGCCGGGGATTGTAGAGCCTGTCCTCGTCGGCGAAATAGAGAAGCGGGCCCTTGTCCTCGGGGCAGGCCAGCACCTCCAGCAAAAGCTGGTCCAGGGCCATGGCGGGGAGTCCTTTCTCTCGGGTGTCGCTTGGGGTGACGCGAGCTGTCTGCGCCGGAGCGGGGTGAGCGGGTCAGAGCTTCTCGATGAGGTCGAGAAGCTCTGTGATGTGGCGTTGACAATCGGCCGACGCGGCGGCTTCGACGTTCAGGCGGAGAAGCGGTTCGGTATTGGAGGGGCGGAGGTTGAACCACCAGTCGCCCATATCGACCGTGAGGCCGTCGGTCCGGTCGATCTCGGCCCCGAGTCCGGCGAAGTGGTCGGCGACGGCCTCGACCGAAGCGGCCGGATCGGTCACCTTGGTGTTGATCTCGCCCGAGTCGGCGTAGCGGCGGTAGGGGGCGAGAAGTTCCGAGAGCGGCTCCGAGGCACGGGAGAGGACTTCGAGAACGACCATGGCGGCGATGATGCCGGAGTCGGCCCGGTAGTTGTCCCGGAAGTAGTAGTGGCCCGAGTGCTCACCACCGAAGACGGCGCCCGTCTCGGCCATGACCCCTTTGATGAAGGAGTGGCCCACCCGGGTGCGGACGGCGACGCCGCCGTTCTCGACGATGGTCTCGGGGACGACCTTGGAGCAGATCAGGTTGTAGAGGACGGTGGCGCCGGGATTCTTGGCCAACATGGCCCGGGCCACCAGAGCCGTGGTGAGCGAACCCGAGACGCCCTCGGCCTTCTCGTCCACCAGGAAGACGCGGTCGGCATCGCCGTCGAAGGCCAGGCCGACGTCGGCGCCCTGCTCGATGACGGCCTTCTTGAGATCGACGATGTTCTCGGGCTGGATGGGGTCGGCCGGATGGTTGGGGAAGGTGCCGTCGAGCTCGCGAAAGAGCCAGGTGACGCGGAAGGGAAGACCGGCGAAGACTTCGGGGGCGATGAGACCGCCCATGCCGTTGGCCGTGTCGGCCACGATGGTGAGGGGGCGCAGGGCGTCGAGGTCGACGAAGGAGCGGACGTGGATGGCGTATTCGCTCAAGAAGTCGCGCTGTTCGTAGCCACCCGCCGGATCTGCGTCGTCGGCCCCGGAAGCCATCGCCTGCTCCGCGGCGAGACGGATCTCGGCGAGACCGGTGTCCTGGCCGACGGGTTTCGCTCCGGCCAGACAGAACTTGATCCCGTTGTAGGCGGCCGGGTTGTGCGAGGCGGTGAACATGGCACCGGGGGCGTCGAGACGGCCCGAGGCGAAATAGATGGTGTCGGTGGAAGCGAGGCCTATGTCGACGACGTCGGCCCCGGCCGCCCGGGCGCCGGCCATGAAGGCGGTCGAGAGCTCCACTCCCGATGCCCGCATATCGCGGCCGACAACCAACCGGTCGGTCCCGGCGAAGCGGGCGAAGGCCCAGCCGATGGCCCGACAGGCACGGGCGTCGAGCTGATCGGGAACGATGCCGCGGACGTCGTAGGCCTTGAAGACGGCGTCGAGGGGACTCACGGAGAAGAACCTATCTCGCCCCATTCCCCGCCATGCCCGGAGACGGTCATCGGGGCGGTCCGTCGGATCCCCGGACCACCGCTACCGGGGGCGGCGGCGGGCGAGATTCGAGAGCGGGGACCAGGCGGCGGAGAACGAGCGGCGGCGGACCATGACGATCAGCAGCAGGACGCCGATGATGCTGAGGAGAAGGCCCAGGTGATCGGCCCCAGTCGACCCGTAGCGGAGGGTGACGTTCTTCGAGGTCGGGTCGAGGACCATCAGATTGGGCTCGGCCCGCCAGGGGCCCTTCGCCCCCGTCGCCTGCCAGTTGGGGAAGTAGGAGATGCGGACCTCGACGGGAACTCCCGTGCGGTCGACGTGGAAGCTCAAGGTGTTGATCCCCATCTTGACGTCGGTGACCCGGACGGCGGGGAGAGCCTTCCCGGTCGGGGGCTTGGCCGTGGACTTGGTCCGCAGCCAAGACGGTTCCCCGCCCACCACGAGTTGCTGACTCCATCCGGTCGGGTCGGCGTACCAGGTCTGCGACGAGGGCAGCCAGGTGGACTGTCCCGCGGCGACACCGGTGAGGACGTCAGGGGTCTTGGTGAGTGGGGCCACCAAGGGGGCGTCATGGACTTCATAGAACTTCCAGGTCGTGACGATCGTCTGGCCCTGGTAGGCCGACGACCAGGGACCGGTGGTGGCCACCAGGGTCAGGGCCGGATCGGCGTCCGCTTCGGCCTGGACCGAAGGCGTCGAAGCCATGAAGTACTTGACCCCGAGCAGCTGGAGATGCTGGACGCCGAGGGCGACATCGAGGGAGCCGTACTGGAGATGGGTGGTTGCGGCCACGACCGCTTCGGAGGGCTGGGCCGAGAGCTCGGCCTGGTTGAGGAAGTGATAGGGCGTGGTGGAGGCGGACTCGAAGAGGACGCCCTCCATCGAGTCGATGCAATTTCCTGTCCAATACGGCATGAGCATGAGCGCCTCGGGCGTGCCGAAGCGGTTCTCGTTGGCGTTGTACTCCCACATCATCCGGCCACAGCCGTAGGTGTGGGCTACCCGGTCGGTGGTGTCGATGATCCCGTTGTTCAACTCCTTCCAAGCCGGCTTGGCCTGGTAGCCCGAGTAGTTCCAGTCCGCCCATGAGGCCACCGAGCTCGGAGAGAACTGATGGTGCAGGAGGCTTCCCATATCGGTGTCCAAGCGCGGGACGAGCGGCGTGACCACGACGAGAAGGGCGCCCAGCATGGCCAGGACGGGGACGGCGATGGATCCGGGGGCCCACGGGCCGAGCCGGGGACGGGGCCACGAGACCGCAGAGGCGGGTGGTGATCCTCCGGGGACCGGGAGAGATGCCGGTTCGGCGGACCGTCCGCCGTCGAGGTCGGGACCCGGCCCGGCCGTGGTCGGTGGCCCCGCCGGGCCGACCGGAGCGGGCTCGGCGCTCTGGGTCCGAGCGGCCACGACGGCGTCGCGCCAGAGCGCCAGCCGGAGCCGACGAACAGCTTGGGCCAGTGCCACCCCCGCCTCGGCCACGAAATAACCGGCCAGGAGATAGATGGAGAATGTCCAGAAGGGCAGGAAGCGGACGTTGTAGAGCTGCCACTGGGGGTCGAAGCGGACCACCAGGGCGGCCGTGGTGGCGAGGACGGCCAAGAGCAGGGGAGCCGACTGGCGTCGGGTGATGGCGACCACGATGGCCACCAGCGTGCCCAGTCCGGCGAGGACGACGACCCAGATGTTGCCTTGCGGGACGAAGAGCGAAACGGTGGGCGAGACGTTCTGCCAACCCATGCTGGTGCTGTAGGCGCGGTCGGCCACGAAGGGCACCAACCACCACGAGATGAGCAGCAGTCCTCCACCGACGGACGAGAGCATCCACCAGAAGCGCTTCCGGGTCGGCCCAGCCAGCAGAAAGATGACCAGGGCGCCGAAGAGGGCGAAGAAGGCCGTCAGGAGATGGCAGAGGATGCAGAGGGCCAGAACCACAGCCGCGGCGGCTCGGAAGCGTCCCGTCCGCATCCCCCGGACGGCCAGGCCCAGGAAGATCAGGGCGGCGGCGAGGCCGAGGGAGAAGGCGTACTCCCCCGCCATCGTCGAGTAGAGGTTGCCGCCGTAGATCGTGTACGACTGGTCGAAGAGGAAGGGCAGGGTGGCGATGGCCAGAACGGCCGGCCGGGGCCGCTCCAGGCCCGCCAGGCGACCGAAGAGCCAGGCCGCCACCGGGAGCAGAAGCGATCCGAGGACCGTCATCAGTTTGAAGGCGATGTTGAACGGGATGACGTAGCTGAACGCGACGGCCAGGAAGTCGGGCAGGGGGAAGTAGAAGGTGTTCAGGGGAAAGCCGTCGTAGGCGCCCGGATCCCATCCGGTCACATGGGCGGGCATGAGGTTCGACCGCAAGAAGCCGGCCAGACCGACGTGCGCCCCCGTGTCCCCGCCGGTGAGGGTGCTGTTCTGGAGCAGGAGTGCCGGGTGCAGCTGCCAGAGGACGACCCCGATGACGCCGGCCACGGCCCCGAACGTGACGATCGAGGGGGCGGAGGGCCGGCGCATGATGAACCATGGTGCCCGACCCGGGGCCCCTAGTGGCGGCGGCCGAGCCTCAGAGCAACCACCGAGCGGGAAGGAAAACGCTGCCCTGGAAGGCGATGGAGAGAATGGCGATCAGATTGAAGGTGGCATGGCCGAAGATGGACGGCCCCAGCCGCTTGAACTTGTAGGCCATCAGAGACAGAACGATCCCGAAGGCGGCGAGGCCAAGCAACTCGATGAGTTCTACATGAGCCAGGCCGAAGACGATTCCGGTCGTCGTGACCGCCAAAGCCGGGCCGAGCAGCCGACCCGCACCTCGAAAGAGTCGGAGGAATCCGCCGAGCACGAGGCCCCGGAAGAAGAGCTCTTCGATGACGGGAACGACGAGAACGGTCAAGGCGGCGATGACGGCCAGATCGATTCCGGGGAAGCCGCCCGTCAGATGCTTGGCCGGCGCCTGCAACTCCCTCGAGAGATTCGGATTGAAGTGCTCGAAGGGGAGATAGAGAAGGTTGACGAGAACAAGCTGGCCCACCAGGCCGGCGACAATCCCGATCACCGGGTCCCAACGACGGACGCGCAGGCCCATGTCGGCCACGACGCGGCCCGTTCCCCGGATCCGGCTGGCCAGGACCACGGCGCTCAGAAAGCCGATCCACAGACCGACCAGGCCACCCACGACCACCCAGGCCGGTGGCACGGTCAGTGCCGCCAAGGTCGAGAGGTCCGACAGATGGCCGTTCAGGGCGGCCACGATGAAGAGGAGGACGGCGCTCAGGATCTGTCCGGCGACGAAACCCACGGCGGCGATGAAGAGCCAGCTGGTGGCGTCACCCACCGTCCGGGGCGGATGATCCGATCCGGGGTCTGATGCAGCCGACCAGGGAACCGCTGGCGGTTCGACCGGCAGCACCGACCGTGGCGGAGATGCCGTCGGCCCGCCACTTTCCGAGCCGGCCGCTCCCGTCGCCATCGGGACAAGGTTAGCGAGCGGACCAGGCTGTCACGCTGCGCGTCTGTGCATAATCCGCCGGCTTGGGCGCCTAGCATGGGTCTATGAGCCCGTCGCTCCCCGATCGACGTTCTGGCCGGCCCACGCCCGGTGGTGCCGGCGGTCCCGCCTCGGGGGGCGGACCCTCAGGTTCGGGATCTGGATCCGGATCGGGTGACCAGAGCTGGCGCTGGGTCTTCGCCCTCCTGATCGTGGCCGTGATCGCCGTCCTCTTCCTACCCCCGCTGCTGCAGCACAAGGCGGTCAGAACCCTCCCCTACAAGACCTTCCTCCACGACGTCTCGGCCAAACAGATCCAGTCGGTCGAGATCAACAACGGCACCGGCGTGATCACCGGAAGTTTCAAGAGCACTTTCGGGGGGGTGAACTACACCACCAACGGCGGGACCCCACCCCCTGACGCCGACGTCGCCCTGATGCGCCGCAGCGTCGGTGCCTCGAACTTCAGCTACAACCCGGACACAGTCAGCTTCCTCGGTCAGTGGTTACCGACCATCCTGATCCTCGTCCTCTTCATCGGCGTCTTCTTCTGGATCTCCCGGCGGGCCCAGGGCCAGATGTCGGGGATCATGTCGATCGGTCGTTCCCGCGCCCGTCTGTACACCACCGAACGACCCCGGACGACGTTCGCCGACGTGGCCGGCTACGCCGGTGTGAAGGTCGAGATCTCCGAGGTCGTCGATTTCCTGAAGTCCCCTCACCGGTTCCGTGACATCGGGGCCAAGATCCCGAAGGGAATGCTGCTCGTCGGTCCTCCGGGAACGGGCAAGACCCTTCTGGCCCGGGCCGTGGCGGGAGAAGCGGGCGTCCCCTTCCTCTCCGTCTCTGGGTCCGACTTCATGGAGATGTTCGTCGGCGTCGGCGCCAGCCGGGTACGCGATCTCTTCCAGACGGCCCGGAAGCAGGCGCCGGCCATCATCTTCGTGGACGAGATCGACTCCATCGGCCGCAAGCGCGGGGCCGGGCTCGGCGGTGGCCACGACGAGCGCGAGCAGACCCTGAACCAGATGCTCTCGGAGATGGACGGATTCGACCCGGCCGAGGGCGTCGTGATCATCGCCGCCACCAACCGACCGGACATCCTCGACCCCGCTCTCCTGCGACCCGGCCGCTTCGACCGGCAGATCGTGGTCCCGCTGCCCGACCTCGAGGAGCGGCTGCCCATCCTGAAGGTGCACTGCAAGGACAAGCGGATCGGTCAGGACGTCGACCTCGAGCTCGTGGCCCGCGGCACGCCGGGCATGTCGGGCGCCGATCTCGCCAATCTGGTGAACGAGGCCGCGCTCCACGCCGTCCGTCGGGGATCGCACCAGGTCGACATGCGCGACTTCGAAGCTGCCCGCGACCGGGTGTTGATGGGGCAGCGCCGCGAGAGTCTGGTGCTCTCCGAGCTCGAGAAGGAGCGGGTGGCTTTCCATGAGGGTGGCCACGCCGTCCTGGCCTACGTCCTCGAGCACGCCGACCCCGTCCACAAGGTCACGATTCTGCCGACCGGAATGGCTCTGGGCGTCACCCAACAATTGCCCATCGAAGAACGTCATATCTATCCCCGCGAGGTGATCGAGGACTCTCTCGCCGTCCGGATGGGTGGTCGGGCCGCCGAGCTTCTCGTCTATGGCGATCTCTCCACCGGTGCCTCCAACGACCTGGTCGGGAACACCGAGCTGGCCCGGAAGATGGTCCGGGAATGGGGTATGTCCGATGAACTCGGTCCTATGGCTTGGGGATCCCAGGGCATGGTCTTCCTGGGAGAAGACCTGATGCACACCCGGGACTACTCGGAGGACACCGCCCGGGTGGTCGACTCCGAGGTCTCCCAGATCCTGCGTCGCCAGGAGGAGCGGGCCATCGAGCTGCTGAGCCGGCACCGTGGTGGCCTCGACGCCGTCGCCCGGGGACTGCTCGAGCGCGAGACCCTCGACGGCGAAGAGGTTGGTCGACTGGTCGACACCGCCTACGGCGGTCCCGTCCACGTCGCCGGCGCCGCCATGGTGCCCCACTTCGCCCCATCGGAGCCGGCACCCGGTGTCGATGCACCCTCTCCCGCGGTGGCGCCGACCGAGACGAACGGTGGCTATGTCCCGGCCGACGCCGGTCCCCCGGGGTCACCCGGCGTCACGCCCACCGACTGACGGCGACCGGCTGACGGCGACCGGCTGACTGCCGACGGAGGCAGGCTCAGGGCAATGACAGGGCGGGAATGACAACGACACCTTGGTTGCCCACAGGCGTGGCGTCGACTTCCACGGCCACCGGCCCGCTCGAAACGACCTCGAGGGGCACGGTGCCGATGACCGAACCGGTGGCGGGGTTGACGATGAGCGGTCGGCCGGGGTGAACCTGGCGGTGGCCGAAGCCGGCGACCGGAACAAGTCCCTTGGGCGTGACCGCAACCAGCCCGACAGTGACGACCGCCGGGTTCTGATCGACGATGGTCAACGCCGAAACGCCGGTGATCGGGAGAGTGGCGGCCGGTAACAACCAACGGTCGCTTCCGCCGGGAACGCCGGCCACATCTCCCAGTTGGGGCGCCGGTGCCCCGGCGACCGACGAGAGGGAGCGGCTGACGACGATTCCGGCGCTACGGCCCGACGAGAAGGTGGCCGAGAAGGCGGTGTTCGCCGGTATGCGGGTGACGCTGGCGGCGTCAAGGACGGAAGCCGAAAGAGCCGGGACCCGGATGACAAGGGGCTCCGCCGCACCTTGTTGCAGTCCGATCTTGAGCGTCACCCGGGCCGGCCGGCTGGTGGGGTTGAAGAGGTGGAAGACGGTGTCGGCACCGCTGACATTCATGTTCTGAGCGAAGGTCCATGTCGACGACGGTTTCACCGCTCCGAGCGTCAACGACGGGCCGCCGTTGCCTGGTTGGCCCGCCGATTCGAGTTCGGCCGCCACCACCGCTCCGGACAAAGTCGTAACCACAGTGGCGATGTCGGACACGTTGCGAACGTGGTCTCCGATGTTCTCCAGCACGAGTGATCCGCCCGGGACGTCGATCCCCTGATACGCAGGCGGGGAGATGAGGCCATTGGTCGAGGAGACGAAGGAGACGTCGACCACCGCTGTCGTCTGGCTGGGGTTGAACAGTGACAGCGACAGCGTGTTGGTCCCCGTCGTCGATCCGTCGGCGAAATACCAGTTGCCTGCCGTGGTAGAGGCACAAGGAGCAGCGCTGTCTCCGAGCGGACCTGTCACCACCTGAGAGACCCCGACTCCCCCGCCATCGAAGACCACACTTGAGGCCAGCGCGCCACCGCTCACACCAGGGGCGGGAACCACGTTGATCTGCCTGCCAGCCGGGACGACGACCGACATCGACTGGGGACCGGCAACCGCCGGAGTCACCGTTCCCGCCGAGACGGTCGAGACCGTTGCCGTGATGGCCCGGGGCGCGGGATTGCTGAGGACAAGTCCGGCCTGGGCGTTGGCTCCGGCGCCCGTGCCACCGGCACAGAACCAGGCCGACGACTCCGCATCACTGCGGGAGACGCCGACGCCCGAAGCCGAGAACACACCACGGGCCGGCGAACCCACTGATCCGGTCGTCTCTCCCCCCCGACCGGCATCGGCCAGGCCGACGCCCACGATCACGGCAACGACCCCCGCGATGAGGACGGATCGCCGCATGGCGTCAGTCACGGGCGAGCGTCCCGCTGGGCATGGTGGCTTCGACGAACGTCGCCTCCGGGCTGCCGACGTCGTCGGATCGCCGATCGGTGCGGGCATCGGCAAGGGCGTGTTCCGGAGGTGATCTGCGGGCTCGTCGGGCCGCCCGGCGCCTGAGCCTCGTCGACCAGAGCGCCCACGCCCGTTTCCGGCCCACCAGCAAACCGACGGCAATCAACCACAGAAACAGCTCGACCACGACCTCGAGTCCGTGGACGGCTGATCCGCGGTAGCGGACGGTGACCGTCCCGGCACGAGCGACGGGGAAACTGGCGGCATAGCCAAAGCGGGTCGTCGAAGCCTCGGCATGACCCCCCGGCTCCACCAGTTCCCACGAGGAAGCAGGCGCCACGGCGGCGAGCACGGTGCCGGCGGGCACGGGTCCCGAGGCTTCCGTCGCAGCCCGTGGAGCCCTCAACACCGGCTTCCATCCGGTCAACGCCGAGTCTGATCCGACGACCGTCGTCACCGATGGTGTCGTCACCGGAGGAGTCGCGGTTGGCGTCGACGTCGAGGGGGCCGTGGCGGACGGGGCCGTGGCGGACGGGGCCGTGGCGGACGGGGTGGTGGCGGACGGGGTGGTGGACGTCGGTGACGGCGAGGGCGCGGACGTCCGGCGTCCGCTGGCCAAGACAGCACGCTCGGGGAGCGCCGCGTCGTCGACGAAGACCTCGAAACCGCCCTGGCCGATAATTTGCCGGAGGTCCAGCTGGGAGAGAAGGGCCGGCTCGAGGTCGCTCGGGGGCAGGTACTGCGAAGGGGATTGAAAGCCGGGGATCGAAGGGCCGAGGGAGTCGACGACGACGATGTAGCGGATGGCGTAGGGAGCGAGGAGCTCACCGAGTCGAACCGTGCCACCGTCGCGCGCCAGACGAACCCCGTCGCCCACCGCGGCCGCCGCACCGGGCGATGCGCCGGACCACACCTGGGCGGCGTTGCCGAGGCCGTCCTCACTGATCGAATAGCCCAGCCCCGGTGTCACCGACCACCCACCGCCGGGAAGGACACGAGGATCGGCCAGCCAGAGAACCCGGAAATTGCCCCCGCCGCGGGCCGTCATCCATGCCGTGGCCTGGCCGTAGCCGGTGAGGGGCAGATTCCAGCGTCCGTTGGAGCTGGCCAGCAGGACGGGGATGACTCCGATGGCGGCGGCCACGGCGGCCAAGACCGTGGCCACCTGGCGCCAACCGAAGTTGTATCCCGGGAGATCCGACTCGAAGGAGGCGACGCCGAGGCCCACCGCCAGTGCCACCGCCACGGCCGCAGGAGCCAGAAGGACCGACGCCGAAGGAGTGAGTGGGCCCAGCCATCCGTGGCCCGTGGCCCAGGTGAGAACCCAAGCGACGACGGCCATGACCCACGCGCGCCCGGCCCATCCGAGCCGCCACCGGGATCCGATGGCCAGGGGAAGGGCGGCGGAGGCCAAGAAGGCCCAGGAGAGCGGCGTGTTGCCCATGGGGCCGACCGCGAGCCGGAGGATGGCTCCCCAATCGGGAGCGTTGCCGTGGGCCGTCGGCAGCCCGGTGAGGGCCTGCCAACGGCCGGGCCCGGCCAGCAGCGCCACCGACCACGGCATCAGTAAGACGATGGCCACCACGGTGGCGCCGAGGCCGGCGGCCAAGATTCGCCCGGCTGGTCGCAGGCCGCCCCGGCCGGCGGTCAGGACCGATCCGAGAGCCAGGGCGATGGTGATGACAAGAACGAGAAAGGCTCCCGACGGGGCCACCGAGGTGAGCAGGGCATCGAGTACCCCCAGAGCGAGGACCTGACCGACGGGAGACGCCCGCCAGCCCCGGCGCGTGGGGATCTGGCGGGAGGCTGGTGAGCCGGCGTCGGTCGGTCCGGTGAGCTGCGACCCGACACCAGCAGCCGGAGCACCGGTGGCGGGCGGTGCCACACCAGCCCCCGGTGGGGAATGGTCGGCGCCGTCATCGGGGTGTGCGGAAGTCGAAACAGCCGAAACGGCCGGATTCTGTGCGCCATCGGTGTCGAGCGGTCCGAAGGGTGCGAAGCGAGAGGCCCGGGCCAAGAAGCCGACGATCCAGGGACAGGCGGCGTAGGCGAGGAGTCCGTCCCAGCGCCCGGTCGCCAGTGCGTCATAAGGAAGGGGCACGGCGAGATAGACGAGGGTGGAGACCAGACGCGCCCGGGGGGACCCCACCGGACGGACCAGTCGGGCCATGCCCCAGGCACCGGCGGGAATGCATCCGAGGACGACGATCTTCTGGAGCAGACCGACACCACCGAAGAGCAGGGCGCCGACGACACCGAAAATCCCGGACGCCGGGCTGGTGGGATCCGTCGTTCCCACGCCCGATGGTTGCCAACCCGAGAGAAAGCGGTGCAGGAGCGAGCCGGCTGACGGCAGAGGAAGCAATTGGCCCACATAGGGAAAGCCGGAACCGAGAATCTGGCGGGTTCCGAAGATGAGGACAAGGACCACGACCAGCCACGCCATCACCCGCAGGGAGAGGGCGTCGGCCCGGAGTCGTCGTCGATGGGCGCTGTCGCGGGCTGCCTCGCCTTCGCCCACGTCGCTCTCCGCCCCCAGGTGGGCCGCTTTCAGTCCCTGGTTGACGGCTCGACGGATGTAGGCGTTCAGTCGGGCGCTGCCGTGGAGCTGCAGCCGCCGGACCTCGCCGTCGTCGAGAAGCCGGTGGCCACGGACCGAGACCCGTTCGGAGTGGATGGCGCGTCGACGAACCAGATTCCATCGCCACGCATGGGCCACGGCGGCGGCGCGGTCGCGGTGGCCGGACAACCGGCCGATGGCGTATTCCGCCGCCGCCAGCGCCATCAACTGCGGCAACACCCGCACCAGGTGGAACCATCCGTACGATTTCAGGACGGCGTGCAATTCGTGGCGCCGTTGCAACGACTGCAGGGTGATCGCCGGTACCGGTCGCTTGGCCCGGTGCCGGCCATGGAGCTCGCGGCGGTGTCGGGCCGCCGGGCCCTCAGGTCCCGCCCTCACCAGAGCGACGGACGCATCGCCGGTGGCAGCGGAGTCCTCGGCCGGTCGACTGTCCATGTCCAAGCTGGCCGGTGGGGAGGCCCCCGTTGCCGGGGATGCGGCGTCCGGAGCCAGCTCCGGCACAACGGGATCGGAGGAGGTCAAACCCGGAGGAGGAGCAACAGCCTGCACGGGGATGTCGACGAGGACGGAGTCGGGGAGTTGACGGCGGCCGCTGGCCAGGATCTCCAGGTGACGGACACGGGCCAGCGGCGCCACCAGGACCCGGGCGCCGGCGATCTGCGCCCGCCAACAGAGGTCGAGGTCCTCTCCCATCACGAAGATGTCGGGGTCGAAACCGCCGAGCTCGGCGAAGAGATCGGCCCGGACGAGGGTGCAACCGCCTGGTGCCAGGAAGACGTCGCGCACGGCATCGTGTTGACCGTGGTCGACCTCTCCCGGTTCGACCCGGTCGACCACGGCTCCACCCTTGTCGACGGCCATCCCCACGTGGAGCAGGCGACCGGGATCGTCCCAGCTCACCAGTTTCGGGGCGACGACGCCGGCATTCGAACGGTAGGACTCCTCCACGAGAATGTGGACGGCATCGGGGGCCGGGGCGACGTCGTCGTGGCAGAAGAGGAAGTGCGATGCGCCCTCGACCATGGTGAGGACCTCGTTGGCGCTGGCCCCGAAACCCCGGTTCACCCCCAACAAGCGCACGAACGCCCCAGGAAGCTCACGAGCCACAATGGCGGTAGGGTCCTCGGCGCTTGCGGCATCGAGGACGAGGACCGACAGCTCGGGGTACTCCTGGGCCGCGAAGGCGCGCAGCGTCTCGGGGAACCAGGGTCCGGGATCGCACGTCACGATCACGGCGACGACCGGAGGAGCCAGCGTCTCCATCAGGGGTCCGAGGCTAGCTTCGCCCACCGCCGGCACCCCGAGGGCCCGATCCGCGCCCGGTGCTTGCTATTGTTAGCACTACCCGCTACACTTGCTAGCAGATCGCAGTGGGAGCTGGGCCTACTGACAGAGCCGTACGACCATTCCCCCCAGACAGGAAGGATCACCCGATGCCTGAGATCAAAGACATCACCCAAGAGATCAGCAAGGCCGTCCGGGACGCCGCCTATGTCGTCGTCGGACTGGGCGTTCTCGGCGTCCAGCGCGTGCAGGTCCGCCGGCAGGAGCTGGTGAAGCGGCTGGCCGAGCCCCGGACACAGTTCGAGGGCCGTCTCGGCGGTGCCCGTGGAGAGATCACCAAGCGGGTGAAGGACGTCGACACCGCCGTGGAGCAGGTGATCGGCCGGCTGGAGGCCTCCCTCGAGCCGATCGAGGAGCGCCTTCCGTCCCAGGCACGTGACCTGGTTAAGCAGGCCCACTCGCAGGCACGTGAGGCCCGGCAGCAGCTGCGGAGTCTGCTCCACAACGTCGCCGCCTGAGCTTCACAGAGATCGAGAGAGGGGAACCCTCGGGGTTCCGTCAAGAGTTCTCGTGCCGAAATCCCCGCCCCCGTGGCGGGGATTTCGCAATTGCGCCCCGACGGCCGGAGCCGGGGTGTCAGGCCACCTTCTGCTGCCACTGGTGAAGAACGGCACTCAGCGTCGTGTCCAGGTCGAGTTGGGGTTGCCACCCGGTGGCGGCGTGAAGCTTGCCCGGATCGCCCCGGATGACAGCAACGTCGACCGGCCGCATCAGCTCGGGATCGGGGTCGAGCGTCAGGTCCGCCCCCGCCAGACGCAACAGTCGATCGGCGACCTCGGAGATGGCCACGTCACGGCCCGAGCAGACGTTGTAGACCTCGCCCGGCGTCCCCAACTCGACGAGCATCCGGTAGGCACGGACGATGTCACGAACGTCGGTCAGATCGCGTCGAGCCCCGAGATTTCCGACGGGGATGCTCGGTGACCGGAGGTGGACGGCTTCCACGATGCGCGCCGCCAGGGCGGGGACGACGAACGTCGGCGCCTGACCCGGTCCGATGTGGTTGAAGGGTCGGACCCTGATGACGCGAAGGCCGTAGGCCAGGTGGGCCTGGATGCCGAGGTACTCGGCCGCCACCTTGCTCGCCGCGTAGGGCGTGACGGGGGCGAGGGCCGTCGCTTCGGTGACGGGGAGCTGATCTTCGAGCACCGACCCGTAGACCTCGGCCGAACTGATGAGCAGGACCCGGGGCGGCGACGAGCAGGCGCGAGCGGCGTCGAGGAGATGCAGGGTCCCCACGGCGTTCACCTGGAGGACGGCATCGGGATTGGTCCACGACTCGCCTACATGGGCCAGGGCCGCCAGGTGATAGATGGCCTCTGGAGCGGCAGCCAGGACCGCTTCGCGCAGCGCCGGGCCGTCGGTGATGTTCACCTCGTGGTCGATGCCGATGACCTCGTCACCGGATTCACGCAGGTGGGCGGTCAACCAGGTCCCGACGAAACCGTCGGCACCGGTGACGAGGGAGCGCACGCGTCGAACCTTACCGGTCGCCATCGGCCGGGCCCGGGCCCGGGCGGTCGTCTCGGCCAGCGGCCCACCGGTACGCCTCCAGATGCCGGCCGGCGCACCGTTCCCAGGTGTACCCGGTCGCCACTTCGAGGCCCTGGCGACGGCGGACGTCCACCTCGGCACCGTCGGCCAGCTGAGCCTCCAGGGCACCGACCAACTCGCCCACCGATCCCGGGGTGACGAGGAGCGCCGCCTGACCGCTGACCTCGGCCATGGCCGTACCCGCAGTCGTGACGAGCGGTGTCCCGCAGGCCAGGGCTTCGAGGGCGGGGAGACCGAAGCCCTCCTCGAGCGACGGGTAGGCGGCGACGGCCGCTCGACGAAGCAACGCCGGCACGGCGCCGTCCGGGACGTAGCCGGTCCGCAGGACCCGGTCTCCGTGACGGGCCGTCCGGATCGAGCTCTCGATGGCAGGGAGGCCCCAGCCCGGGCCTCCGGCCAGAACGAGGGACAACCCCGGGTGGGAGTCGGCGATCCGGTCGAAGGCAGCCACCAGATCGGGCACCGCCTTGCGCGGCTCCAAGGTGCCGACGAAGACGACGTAGGGCGGCCGGATGCCCAGTGCGGCGAGGACCTCGTCGTCGGCCCCCGTCAGCGGTTCGTCGGGACGGAACCGGCCGTGATCGACGGCATGGGGAATGACGAAGACCCGGCCGGCCGGATGACAGAGTTCCTGCAGACGGTCGGCGGTGATGGCGCTGACACAGACGAGGGCGGTGGCACGCCTCGCCGCCACATGAATGGCCCGTCGGAAGACCCTGACCTTGCTCCGCTCGTGCCACTCGGGATGCTCGAGGAAGGTGAGGTCGTGGATGGTGACGACGGTGGCCAGGGGCGAGCGGTCGGGCATGGTGTAGTGCGGGGCGTGATGGACGACCGCCGAGGACCGAGACAAAAGACCCGGCAGCCGGGCCTGCTCCCAGACGAGCCGGAGGGGCCGTCGATCGGGAGCGACGGCGTGGACCGAGGATGCCGACAATCCGGTGGTCCGGCGCCAGCGATCACCGTCGGTACGGCGGGACCAGACAGTGAGCGAGACGTCGTGGCGGCGAGCCAGGGCCTCGGTCAGGTGGATGGTGTACTGGCCGGCCCCGGCGGGGTTGCGGGGAACGGCACTGACGTCCAGGGACAGTCGGAGGGTCGTGGTCAAAGGAGGGATTCCCAGAGCGCGACATGGGCCCGGGCCGAGGTCGCCCAGGTCAGGTCGGCTGTCCTCTCGATTCCCCTGACGACCGATTCCGATCGGAGGGCGTCATCGGTGGCGGCCCGGAGCAGGGCGGCGGCGATGGCGGCCACGTCGAGGGGATCCACCACGAGACCGGCGCCGTCCAGACTGGGCAGCGGACTGCTGACGACGGGAATCCCCTGACGCATGGCCTCGACCGGGGGAAAGCCGAAGCCTTCGGTCAACGGGACGTAGGCGAGCAGGCGTGCCCGCTCGTAGAGGGCGGCGAGAACGCCGTCGTCGACGCTGCCGGCCGGGACGACGCCGGCTCCGGAATCGCCGGCGAACGCGGAGGTCGAACCCCATCCCGTCGGACCCACCACCACGAGCGGCCAGGGGGCGGGCAGTCGCCATCGGACCCGGCGGTAGGCCTCGACCAGTCGGGCCAGGTTCTTGCGCGGTTCGAGGGTTCCGACGGACAGCAGGAATTCCCCGTCCACGCCGAGTCGTCGGAGCAAACGGGAGGCCGCTGTCCGATCGGGGTCGGGGAGGTGATCGCACCCATGGGCGATGACGACGATCGACGAGTCATCGGCGCCGGCACGCGCCAGGTCGCCACCCACCGCTTCCGACGGTACGACGAAGCGGGCCGCCCGGTGCCGGGCCCTTCGGAAGGCGGCTTCGTGCCAACGCCGTCCCCGTCTCGGGAAGGCCTCGGGTACCTGGCGCCACGAGACGTCATGACACATGAGAACCAGCGGCGCCGATGGCGACGGTGGGGCGGCCAGAGAGACCGAGTGGACGAGATCGGGGCGACCCGGGACATCGAGCAGTCCCCGGTCCCATGCCCGGGTGAGTGCCGGTCCGGGCAGCCGCGAGCTGATCACCTCTCGTCCGTAGTGGGCGAGCGGGTCGGAGCCCCGGGGCGGCCGGCTGGCATAGAGGACGATTTCGGGGACGGCGTCGGCCACTTCGGTCATGGAGGCGAGACCCTGGAGGAGACCGGTGGCGTATCGGCCGATCCCTCCGGGGACGGCCCGGCGGAGCTGCTCGACGGCGAGAACGACACGGGCCGGCCTCACCGCGAGCGCGCCGCCCGGGCATAGAGATCGGCCAGTCCTTCAGCACATGACCGCCACGAGAACGTGCCGGCGCGCTCGAAGCCGCGGGTGACCAACGCCTGACGGGTCTCGGCACTCTGGAGGACCTCGAGGAGCCCGGAGGCAAGGCCGTCGACGTCGGCCGGCGCCACGAGCAGCGCCCCCTCCCCTGCGATCTCGGGGATGGCACCCACGGCGGTGGCCACCACCGGTACGCCGGACGCCATGGCTTCCAGGGGTGGGAAGCCGAATCCTTCGTAGACCGACGGATAGGCGAGGACGGCGGCGGCGGCGAGAATGCCGGGGAGGGCGCGATCGTCGACGTAGCCGAGCCGGACGATCCGGTCCGCCACCGGTGACGCCGAGACGGCCCGGTTGAGGGCATCGTCACCCCATCCGGGGCTGCCGGCCAGGACGAGCGCCAGGTCGGGCAGATCTCCGGCCAGCCGGTCAAAGGCGCGGACCAGGCCGGGCAGGTCCTTGCGGGGCTCGACGGTGCCCAGGGCGAGCACATAGCGGTTCGTGCCGGCCGGCAACCGGACAGCCGGAGGTGGCGCCCCCACCGATTGAGAACCGGCGGCGGCGGGCCCGTCATGACCGGGAATCCCGTGGTGCACCACGATCACCCGGTCCGGGGCGGCTCCGAATTCGCCCACCACCTCGTCGGCGACGAACCGGGAAGGGGTATGGACCCACGCCCCCTCGGCCACGGCGCGTCGGACGATCTGGGGGAACATTCGGGTGGAGGCGTCACACATCTCGGGAAAGTGGACGGCCGTGAGATCGTGGACGGTGACGATCCGGGCGGCCCGCCTCGCCGGCGGGACGACGAAATTCGTCCCGTGGACGACGTCCACCGGACCCACGAACCATTCGATGGGGGGAAGGGACCGCCGCTTCCAGGACCGGTGCAGGGGGCGGGCGGGCATCGCCCGCTGGACCACCCGGATCCCGGGGGGCACCAGTGGGCGCAGCGAACGACGACGCCTCCAGGTGACGGCGAAGGCGGCCACGTCGAGATCCGACCGTGCCGCCAGGGCCCCCAGTGCTCCCCGGCAGAACATGCCGACACCGCTGCGGTTCCCGAGCAGCGGGGTGGCATCAACGGCGACGCTGATCCGGTCGCGGTGAGACGGATGTCCGAGCGACACCCGGGGAGCCTTGCACACCGGGGTCCGAGCCTCGGCCCCAGGCCGGCCCGTTAGCCTGTCTCGATGATCACCGCCCTGGCCGGAGGCGTCGGTGCCGCCCGGTTGTTGCGGGGCCTGGTGCGCGCCGTCCCGGCCGACGAGGTGACGGCCATCGTGAACACAGGTGACGACACCCTCCTGCACGGCCTGCTGATCTGCCCCGACCTGGATACGGTCACCTACACGCTGGCGGGGATGCACGACGACGAACGGGGCTGGGGACTGGCCGGGGAGACCTGGGCCGCCATGGAAGCGCTCGAGCGCCTCGGGGGCGAGAGCTGGTTCCGACTCGGCGACCGGGATCTGGCCACCCACCTCTACCGGACGCAACGGTTGTCGCAAGGAGCCTCGCTGTCGGTGATCACCAGGGAGATCACCGGGGCCCTCGGTGTCGGGGCCCGGCTGCTTCCGATGACGGACGACCCCGTGCGGACCCGGGTCACCCTGGTCGAGGGTCCCGAGGTCGGCTTCCAGGAGTACTTCGTCCGGCGGCGCCACGCCGTGGCCGTGCGATCGGTCCGCTTCGACGGTGCCGATCGGTGCCGCGCCGCTCCCGGCGTCATCGACGCCATCACGAGCGCCCGGACGGTGATCGTCTGTCCCTCGAATCCGGTCGTCTCCATCGGTCCCCTGCTGGCCGTGCCGGGGATCGCCGACGCCCTGCGGGAACGGCGGCAGACGGTCATCGCCGTCTCTCCCATCATCGCCGGCGCGGCCTTGAAGGGCCCGGCTGACCGGCTGATGGCCGAACTCGGTCAGGAGCCTTCCGTCGTGGGGGTGGCCCGGGCCTATGCCGATATCGCCGGGACCCTCGTGGTCGACGACGCCGACGCCGGACTCTGCGATCAGGTGGAAGCCACCGGGGTGCGTTGCCTGGTGACGTCCACCGTGATGCAGACGGCTGGCGACGCCCAACGGCTCTCGACCACCATCCTCGATGCGTCCGGTCGGCCAGTGTCCGACGGGCCAGGCCGATGACCGAAGGGTCCGACGACCGTGACGATGTCCGGTAGCGCCGTGCCCCGGTCTCTGCTGGTGGTGGCGGTGACAGGGATCGGCGAGGTACGACCGGGGGCCGACCTGGCCGGGCTGATCGCCGAGCACGCCGACCTGGCCGAGGGAGACGTCGTCGTGGTCACCCAGAAGATCGTCTCCAAAGCCGAAGGTCGACTGGTCACAGTCGATCCCGATGACCCGGCCGACCGGATTCGGCTGATCGAAGCCGAGTCGGTCCGGGTCCTGCGCCGGCGGGGCGAGCTGCTTGTCACCGAGACGGGCCACGGATTCGTCTGCGCCAACTCGGGCGTGGACTTCTCCAATGTCGAATCCGGCTGGGCCGCTTTGCTTCCTGAAGATCCCGACCGATCGGCCCGTCGGATCCGAGACGGCCTGCGGGCGGTCAGCGGGGTCGAGGTCGGCGTCATCGTCTCCGACACCTTCGGGCGGACATGGCGACAGGGGGTCATCGACGTCGCCATCGGTTGTGCCGGTGTGGCCGGCGTGGTCGATTTGCGGGGCAGTCACGATGCCCTCGGCCGAGAGCTGCAGGCCACCGAGGTCTGTGTGGCCGACGAGATCGCCTCGGCCGCCGAGCTCGTCATGGGCAAGGCGTCGGGACTGCCGGTGGCCGTGGTCAGGGGGGTGAACCCCGAATGGCTCCGACGTGGCTCGGTGGCCGACGAGATCGTCCGCCCCGCCTCAGAAGACCTGTTCCGCTGACCCGGTGCGACGCCATTCGGGCACGGCGCCGGCATGGCGGTCGGCGTCGGCTGGTGGGCCGCAGCGCCGCCCGGGGGTGCGATGGGGTCAGCCGGCCCTGTGGGCGCGGATGTGATCGAAGACGGCCCCGACTCCCTGGGAGAGTTCGGTCCAGGCCGACCAGCCCAGATGGATGCCGGCCCGCTGCGGATCGAGAGCCGAGCGTTGAAGTTCACCGGGCCGGGCCGGCGCGTAGGTCGCCGGCAGAGAGGAGCCGGCCACGTCGGCCATGGCCCGAGCGAGCTCGTTGACCGAAAGCTCGCGGCCGGTACCCACGTTCAGGACGAGACCGCCGCCGCGGGTGGCGGCGCGGACAAAGGCGTCGACAACGTCGTCGACGAAGATGAAGTCGCGGGTCTGCTCGCCGTCGCCGAAGATGGTGACCGGTTCGCCGGAGAGAAGACGGTCAGCGAAGATGGCCACGACACCCGCTTCGCCATGGGGATCCTGTCGGGGCCCGAAGACGTTGGCCAACGCCAGGGCACAGAACTCCACCGCGTGGAGCTCGCGGTAAGCGACGAGATAGTCGATAGCCGACTTTTTGGAGACCCCGTAGGGCGAGAGAGGCCGGTGGGGATGCGATTCACGGACGGGAAGGTCGGCGGCATCGGGTTCGCCGTAGAGCGTTCCCCCGCTGGCGGCGAAGACCACACGGGCCGACGAGAGGCTGCGGGCGCCCTCGAGGACCCGGAGGGTTCCGAGAATATTGACGTCGGCGTCGAAGACCGGCCGCTTGACCGAGACGCGGACGTCCGCCTGGGCGGCCAGATGGAAGATCACCTCGGGTTGGCGGCGGGCGATCATCTCCACCAATTCGCCCGACCGGACGTCGAGTTGATGAAAGGTCATCTCGTGGGCCTGGTCGGAACGGGCCGAAGCCAGGTTGGCCAGTGATCCGCTCGAGAGATCGTCGACCACGTCGACGGCGTGGCCCTCGGCCAGAAGCCGGTCGACCAGATTCGAGCCGATGAACCCGGCTCCGCCCGTGACCATCACCCTCATGCCGGCACCCGGGCCTCACTCAGATGGAGACCTCGTCCGAGCACCTCGCCGTCGCCGACCACGGTGAGCGCCGTGACGACGCAGTCCTGGGCGACGACGGCATGGCGACCGAGAATGGAACCGACCACGGATGCTCCCCGGTCCACGTGGACGCCCGGCAGCAGGACAGAACCTTCGACGACGGCGCCGCTCTCGATGACAGAGCCGGCGCCCACCACGCTGGCGGTGACGACGGCGCCGGAGGCCACCACCGCGCCGTCGCCGATCAGGGAGAAGGGCCGGACCTCCCCGTCCAACCGGGGGGTGCCGAGGAGCCAGACTCCGGGCCGCGACAGTCGGGCTCCGGGAGCGGGGGGTCCGCCGCGGGTGCCGTCCAGGAGATCGGCGTGGGCCCGGAGGTACGCGGCGGGCGTCCCCGCGTCCAACCAGTAGGCCTGGCTGGCCAGGCCGTAGACACGGCCGTCGGCGGCCAGGGCCGGGAAGGTCTCGCGCTCGATCGAGACACGGCGGCCCTCGGGGATCCGGTCGAGGACGGCCGGCTCCAAGATGTAGGTACCGGCGTTGATCAGGTTGGAGGGCGCTTCACCGGGCGCCGGCTTTTCGACGAACTGGCGGACCCGGCCGTCGGGGTCGGTGGAGACGACGCCGAAGCGCGAGGGATCGTCGACAGCGGTGAGATGGAGGGTGGCGAGGGCGTCGGAACGACGATGGCAGGCCAGCAGAGACGTGATGTCGACGTCGGTCAGGACGTCGCCGTTGACGGCGACGAAGGTGTCGTCGACAGTGCCTTCGAGCGCGGCGAAGCGAATGGCACCGGCCGTGTCGAGGGGTTCCGGCTCCACCGCGTAGCTCAGCCGGATACCGGCGGCGGTGCCGTCGGGATAGGCCGCCACGAAGGCGTCGGGCCGGTAGCCGAGCGAAAGGATCGCCTCGTCGACGCCGGCCGCCGCCAGGTGGACGAGCACCCGCTCGAGGAGCGGGACCTCGACGATGGGCAACAGCTGTTTCGGAGTGGTGTACGTCAAGGGACGGAGCCGGGTCCCTTCGCCGCCCACCAGGACGACGGCCTTCACTAGCCCGCTTTGGTCGTGCTCGTGGACGGCGCCACGCTGGATCCGGTGGTCGTCGGCACCGTCGTCGATGGCGCCGTCGTCAGTGGCACCGTCGTCGGTGTCGACGACGAGCCGGCCGCGGTGGTCGTCGTGTTGAGCGGCACGACTCCCGTTGTCGTCGTGGTCTGGCCGGCCTGCGAGACCGCCTGCAGCATGGCCGTGATGGCCGCCGCCGACGGCTTCGGGATCTTGCTACCCGAGGGGACGAAGGCCACGGTGATCAGTTGGTTGTTGCCCAGTTTGAGCGCCGCCGGGTCACTCGAGGTGGTGGCGGCGGCCGATCCCGGCGGCTGCGCCGGGGGCCAGACCTTGATCTGCAGCTTGGCCGACTTCCCGGCGTCGGGCGTCTGCTTCGGGCACTTCTCACCGTCGTTGCGCACCTTCTCCCCCGGGATGGTCAGGGAGTCCGCGGTCAGACCGAACTTGGGGTATTCGCTCACGAACCGGGCCAGGGTGGCGTTGTTCCCGGCATCGGACTGCTTGGTGGGTTCGATGCGGATGACGCCGTCGCCGTCGGTGTGCAGACCCGGGTTGGAGGCCGAGTTGGGATTGGCCGGAAGGTTCGGCTGCACCGTCCCGCAGATATCGATGGCGAAGGCCGCATACCAGTGGGTGCCGGTCGTCGGCGGGGTGCCCGCCACCGGGTTCTGACGTTCGTAGCGGCTGTAGACGACGGAGACGACACCGATCAGCACGATCAGCACGAGGCTGCCATACCACTTGACCGGCATCTGGCCGCGATAGCTCCGACCCCCGCCGGTGGCCGCCGCGCGCGCCACCCATTTGCCTGAATCCTGTCGCGCCATGGTCAAAAAACCCTAGTCGCCCTGGCGCTCGTTCTTGTGCCGGGGCCCGAGCGCCTGCCTGGCCCAGGCCAGCAGCAGCCGGGCCCCGAGGAGAAGAGCCGCCCCGGGCAGTGTCAGCCGGCGCCAGCCTTGGGCCCGGCGCGACGCGAAACGGAGGGCCGACCGGTGGTGGGCGAGCAGCATCCGGTACGGCCGCTGGGCGGTGGAGTGACCCTGAAGATGGGTGACCGTGGCGGCGGGAACGTACGCCACCGCCCAACCGCGGCGGTGGGCCCGCCAGCAGAGATCGACGTCCTCCAGGTACATGAAGTACGCCTCGTCGAAGCCGCCCAATTCCTTGAGCGCGGCGGCTCGGGCCATGAAGCAGGCGCCGGAGACCCAGTCGACGGCAATGCCGGCCGATCGATCGCTCGGCCGGTTCGACGAGGAGTCGAGGTCGGTCATCCGGTAACGGCGGCTGAACCGGTTCCCGGGCGAGATCATGCCGAAAAGGGCGTGGCCGGCGGCCACCGTCATCGACGGGAAGCGACGAGCCGACGGGTAGCGCCGGCCGTCGGCTTCGAGAATGCGGGGACCGGCGATGGCCAGAGTGGGGTCGGCGGCGAAAGCGGCGGCCAGAGCCGAGAGCGCACCGGGGTGGACGGCCACGTCGGGGTTGGAGACGAGGACGAGATCGGCGTCGGTCAGCGCCAGTCCCCGGTTGGCGCCGGCGCCGTAACCGAGATTGACACCTGTCCTGACCACCCGGACCGTCGGATCGAGGTCCACGCCGTCGGAGGATCCGTCGGACGAGTTGTTGTCGACGACGATCACCTCGCTCACCTTCTCCGACCGGAGGGTCTCGAGGAAGGCGGCCAGAGTTTCTCCGGCATCGTGGTTCACCACCACGACGGCCACCGCCGGCCGGACGTCCGCGTCGACCGCTCCTGCCATCGGTTTTCTGCTCGGATCGGTCAGATCCGCCGGGTGAAGCGGTAGCGGAAGAGGGCGATGATGGCGCCGATCCCGTCGCGCCAGGAGATCTTCTTCCCCTCGGATATCTCCCGGCCGGCGTAGGAGATGGGCACCTCGTAGATCCGGTAGCCCCGTCGCAGAACCTTGGCCGTGATCTCGGGTTCGAATTCGAAACGCTGGCTCACGATGGTGATCCCCTCGAGGACCCGTCGGTCGAAGAGCTTGTAACAGGTCTCCATGTCCGAGAGGGTCGACTGGTAGAGGATGTTGGTGGCCAGGGTCAGGAAGCGGTTGCCCAGCCAGTGCGAGGGGAACATGTTCTTGCGCTCACCGGTGAACCGGCTGCCGTAGACGACCTGGGCCTTGCCCTTCAGGATCGGATCGATCAGCCGGGGCCAGTCATCAGGGTCGTACTCGAGGTCGGCGTCCTGGACGAGGACGAGGTCTCCCCGGACGTTCTCCAGGCCCGTCCTGATGGCGGCACCCTTGCCCTTGTTGGCCCCGTGATTGATCACCCGGACGGTGGAGTCCTCCAGCGCGGCCAATACCTTCTCGGTGCCGTCGGAGGACCCGTCGTCGACCACCACCACCTCGAGCTCCATGTCGACCGGCAGGGTGACGGCCCGCATCCGCCTGATGATCTCGGCCACCGTGTTCCGTTCGTTGAAGACGGGGACGATCACCGACAGGCTCCGGAAGAGGTGCGGCTCGTGTCCGGCGTCCATCATCGTGTACTCCCCTCGCGTGGTCGTCGGCCGCCGACCAGCGGACCGGACGGGCTCCCATCATGGTCGCTCCGGCCCGCCATGGCCCCTTCCGCCCCCCCGGCGTCGACCGTCGACCTCCCCACCCGTGCCCCGGTTCCCCTGCTCGGGATCAGCCGGCCGAGAAGAAGGCGGCGGTCCGGCTGAGGCCGTCGCGAAGGCCGACCACGGGCTCCCAGGCCAGCTCCCGCCGGGCCAGGGAGATGTCGGGGCAGCGCCGGCTGGGGTCGTCCTGGGGAAGCGGGGCATGGACGATCTCCGATGACGAGCCCGTCACATCGAGCACGATCCGGGCCAACTCCAGCATGGTGTACTCGTCGGGATTGCCGATGTTCACCGGCCCCGGCAGAGAGGAGTCGAGAAGGGCCAGGATGCCGGCCACCTCGTCGCTCACGAAGCAGAGGCTCCTGGTCTGGGTGCCGTCGCCGTAGACGGTGAGAGGCCGGCCCTCGAGGGCCTGGGTGAGGAAGTTCGAGACCACCCGGCCGTCGCCCGGTCGCAGTCGCGGCCCGTAGGTGTTGAAGATCCGGACGATCCCGACATCGGTGCCGTGGGTCCGGCTGAAGGCCATGGTCAGGGCCTCGGCGAACCGCTTGGCCTCGTCGTAGACGGACCGGGGGCCGACGGGGTTGACGTTGCCCCAGTAACTCTCGATCTGCGGGTGGACCCGCGGGTCGCCGTAGACCTCGCTGGTGGAGGCCAGCAGAAAGCGGGCGCCGTGATGGCGGGCCAGGGCCAGGGCGCGCCGGGTGCCCTCGCTCCCCACGGCCAGGGTTTCGAGAGGCCGGGCCAGGTAGTCAGGCGGCGAGGCGGCACTGGCGAAGTGGAGGACGGCGTCGACCGGGCCCTCGACCTCGAGAGCCGCACTGACGTCGGAGACGAGCAGCTCGAAGGAGCGATTCCCGGCATGGCCGGAGACGTTCTCGATCACGCCCGTCGACAGGTCGTCGACACAGAGGACCCGGTCACCACGGGCCAGGAGGGCATCGCAGAGATGGGATCCGAGGAATCCGGCCCCGCCGGTCACGACCACCCGCCGGCCTCCGGAGCCGGAGGAGCTCACGGCCGGCCCACCCCCGAGTAGCGGAAGCCCATCCGGCGCAGCGCCGTCGGGTCGAGCAGATTCCGGGCGTCGATCACCGACGGCTCGGCCAGCAAGGCCCGGACCTTGGTGAAGTCGAGCCAGCGGAGCTCGTCCCACTCGGTCAGAACGACCACGGCGGCGGCGCCCTCGCAGGCCGCATAGGCGTCGGCGCAGATCTCGACGCCATGGGGAAGCTCGGCAACGACACCACCGACCGTCGGGTCGAAAGCCCGGACCAGAGCACCCTCGGCCACCATCCGGCTCACGATCTCGACGGCCGGCGAGTCCCGGCGGTCGTCGGTCCGGGCCTTGAAGGTCAGGCCCCAGGCCGCCAGCCGGCGGCCGTCGAGAGACCCCCCGACGGCGGCGCGGATCTTGGTCATCACCGTGGACAACTGGGTCTCGTTGGTCCGGATCACCTCCCGCAGCAGCGGGAACTCGTACCCGCCGGACTCGGCCATGAAGAGAAGGGCCCGGGTGTCCTTGGGCAGACAGGAGCCACCCCAACCGGGACCGGGCCGGAGATAGTCGAAGCCGATCCGGTGGTCGTAGGCCATACCGAGCAGCACGTCGCGGACATCGGCCCCCACCGCCTCGCACATGTTGGCCACCGCGTTGACATAGGACAGCTTGGTGGCCAGGAAGGCGTTGGAGGCGTACTTGATCGTCTCGGCCGTGGCCGCATCGGTCACGATCAACGGCGCCTGGGTGGCGGCGAAGAGCGCACCCACCCGGGCCGCCGCCGCCCGGTCGTCGGAGCCGACCACGATCCGGTCGGGATGCAGGCAGTCATGGACGGCCGAGCCCTCCCGGAGGAACTCCGGGTTGGAGACGACGGGCACCCCGGGTCGGTCGAGAAGCTGCTCGACCAGCAGGGCCGATCCCACCGGAACGGTCGACTTGTTCACCACCACCGCCCCATGGGCCAGGTGGGGACCGATCTCCCGGGCCACCGACTGAAGGACGTCCACGTCGGCCGAGCCGTCGGGCCGCTGGGGGGTGGGAACGCAGAGGAAGACGAAACCGGCGCCCTCGACGGCGGCCTTCGCTCCCGCCACGAAACGCAACCTCTTCGACGCCAGGCCTTCGTTCAGCAGCTCGGCCAGTCCGTCTTCCAAGATGGTGGGCTCACCGCGCGAGAGCCGCTCCACCTTCTCCTCGTCCAATTCCCCGCAGCAGACCTGGTAGCCCAGATGGGAGAGGCAGACGGCGGTCGTCAGCCCCACGTAGCCGGCCCCGATCACCGACAGGACCAGCTTGGTCGGGTCGGGGGCGTCGCTCAGGGGAACCATCACGACGACACCGGGGCGCCGAGCACCGAGACCAGTCGCTCCAGGCCGTCGCGCCAGTCGGGGAGCAGAGCCAGCCCCGTGAGCCGGAGGGCGGCGTTCTCGAGAACGGAATTGGCCGGCCGGGGCGCCGGACGGGGCGGATCGAGCTCGGCGGTCCGTATAGCCTGCACCCGGTCCGGGTCGAGACCGGCGGCCCCGAGCACGGCGCCGGCGAATTCGTACCAGGAGGCCACGCCCTGATTGGTCACGTGGAAGACACCGGGCAGCCGCTCGCAGGCGAGCAAGGCCACCGTTTCGGCCAGATCGGCGGTGAACGTCGGACTCCCCCGTTGGTCGTCCACGAAGCGCAGCGGGCCGTCCCCGGCGGCGAGCCGCAGCACGGTACCCACCATGTTGGCGCCGTGGGCTCCGCAGACCCACGACGTCCGGACGATGGTCGACGCGGCGTCGAGCTCCTGCTCCCCTCCGTATTTCGACCGTCCGTAGACGGACAGCGGATGGGGGCTGTCCCACTCGAGATAGGGCCGCGGCGAGTTGCCGTCGAAGACGTAATCGGTCGAGATGTAGACGACATGGGCGCCCTGGCGCCGGGCCGCCTCGGCCACGTGTCGGGTGCCCAGCGCGTTGGCGCCGAAGGCCCGGTCCGGATCAGCTTCGCAGGCGTCGACCGCCGTCCAGGCCGCGCAGTGCACCACCACGTCGGGACGGATCGCCTCCAGAAGCGAGCCGACGGCGCTGCGGTCCGTCACGTCGAGCCGCCGGCGGTCCGTGCCCACCACCTCGACGGCGGATCCCCTCTCGGACCCCCGGCGGACCCGCCCGCCCGCCGGGACGGCACCGGATAAGACGTCGACCAGGTCGCGGCCCAACTGGCCGGCGGCCCCGGTCACGAGCACACGCACGGTCGGCCGGCTCTCAGGCCGGGGCGGCGGTCCCGCCGGCACCGCTGCCCCAGGAGTTCTCGACCACCGGTGCCCGGTTCCGCAGCGGCTCCCACCAGCCCCGGTTGGCCGCATACCAGTGGACCGTCTCGGCCAGCCCCTCTTCGAAGGGCACCGAAGGCTCCCAACCGAGCTCGCTGCGGATCTTGCTGCAGTCGAGCAGGTACCGCCGGTCGTGGCCCGGCCTGTCGGGCACGATCTCCTTCAGGGAGTCGGGCTTTCCCAGTGTCTTCAGTACGGCGTCGGCGATCTCCTCGATGGACGCCTCGATCCCGGACCCGACGTGGTAGGTCTCGCCGATCCGGCCGCGCTCGAGCACGGCTTCGATGGCCCGGCAGTGGTCGACGACATGCAGCCATTCGCGCCGGTTCTTCGTGGATGCGTAAAGAGGAAGTGGTTGGTCGTCGAGGGCCCGGGCACAGAACAGCGGGATCACCTTCTCGGGGAATTGGTACGGGCCGTAGTTGTTCGAGCAGTTGGTGATCGTGGCCTCGGTCCCGAAGGTCTCGATATAGGCCCGCACGGCATGATCGGCGCCCGCTTTCGAAGCGTTGTACGGCGTCCGGGGTCGGTAGGGATCGTCTTCGGAGAAGGAGTCGTCGGAGTCGAGGGCCAGGTCCCCGTAGACCTCGCACGTCGAGATGTGGTGGAAACGACCGACCTCCGCGTGCCGGGCCGCCTCGAGCAGGGTCTGGGTCCCGAGCACGTTGGTCTTGAAGAAGAGACCCGGGTCCAAGATGGCCAGGCTGTTGTGGGATTCGGCGGCAAAGTGGACGACCGTGTCGATCGAGTGCTTCCGCATCGTCTCGAGGGCCTGCTCCCCATCGCCGATATCGCCCTGCACGAAGGAGATCCGGTCCTCCACGTCGGCCAGACTGGGCCGGTTGCCGGCGTAGGTCAGGACGTCGTAGGCCACCACGGCGTCATCAGGGTGGTGCTCCACCCAGTAACGAACGAAGTTGGAGCCGATGAAGCCGGCCCCCCCGGTGACGAGCAGATGCACGGGGCGACATCGTAGAGGCCCTCTCAGGGCCCCGCGCGCAGATGCACGATGTCACCGGCCGTGATCGTCCTGATACAGACCCCCACGTCGACCAGCAGATGCCCCTCGACGCTGATGTCCACCACCGAACCGGTCAGCCTCTCCCCCGGAAGGATCACCATCACCTGGCGGCCGAGGCTCTCGCAACAGCCGCGGTATTCGGCCACCAGCCGCCGCCGACCTTCGGCACTCTCCAACTCGCCCAGCCGCAGATCGAGCTCGGCCAGCAGGACGGTCAGAAGCTCGGCCGGCTCCGGCCGCCGGACGCTCTCGCGCCACAGGGAACTGGCCGCCCCGAGACCTCCCGTCGGGGCGGTGCCCTCGTCGGCCGGGACGGTCGGCGGCACCAGACCGGGCTGCCCTTCCGGGGCCGGCCAGGCGACGTTCAGCCCCAGCCCCACCACGACGGCCCGTCTCGCCGGTCCGCTCTTCGTCGGCGGCCCGGCGCCGTCGGCCACCGAATCGGCCACCGATTCGGCCAGGATCCCGCCGATCTTCTTCTCCCCTACCAGCAGGTCGTTGGGCCATTTGAGCCGGGCCTCCACATCGGCCGTCCGGGCGCAGGCCGTCCGGGCCGCCAGAGCCATGACCACCGAGCAGAGGTGCAGCTCCTCGACGGCCAGTCTCGGCCGCAGCAGCACCGAGACGAGCAGGTTGGCCCCGGCCGGCGCCTCCCACCGGCGTCCCAGCCGACCCCGGCCGGCTGTCTGGTGCCCGGCCACCACCACCAGGCCCGCCGGCGCTCCCGCCCGGGCCTCGTCGAGCAGGTACCGATTGGTCGAGTCCAGCTCGGCGAACCGCCGGACCTCGCCGAAGCTCGTACCTGCGGACATGGCAGTCACCCTACGGGCCGTGCCAGTGTTGGGTTTTCCCGAATGGCCCGCCCCGGGCCTCGTGTTCCAACCTGCCGAGTGTCCCCAACCGGTTCTGAGTCGGAGGAGAGTGCGTGCTCCAGAAGGTCCTGATCGCCAACCGTGGTGAGATCGCCGTCCGGGTCATCCGGACCTGCCGGGAGCTCGGGGTGGCCAGCGTGGCCGTCTACTCCGAGCTCGACCGAGACGCGCTCCACGTCCGGCTGGCCGACGAGGCCTATCCCCTCGGTGGCCAGACGGCGGCCGAGTCCTACCTGAACACCCCGGCCATCCTCGAGGCCGTGGCCCGTTCCGGGGCCGACGCCGTCCACCCCGGCTACGGCTTCTTCTCCGAGAACGCCGACTTCGCCCGCCAGATCACGGCCGACGGCGTCGCCTTCATCGGCCCTCCCCCCGAGGCCATCGATCTCATGGGGGACAAGATCTCCTCGCGGCGCGCGGCGCAGGCCGTCGGCGTCTCCGGCGTCCCGGGCCGGACCGAGCCCGTCACCGACCCGGCCGAGGTCGTCTCCTTCGGCGAGCAGTTCGGCTGGCCCGTGGCCATCAAGGCCGCCTTCGGTGGCGGCGGCCGGGGCATGAAGGTGGTGGCCGGTCCGGCCGAGGCGGCCGAGGCCATGGAGTCGGCCCAACGCGAGGCCCAGGCCTACTTCGGTCGCTCTGAGATCTACCTCGAGCGCTATCTGGCCTGGCCCCGGCACATCGAGATGCAGATCTTCGCCGACAGCCAGGGCAATACCGTCTGGCTGGGAGAGCGCGACTGCTCCTGCCAACGCCGGCACCAGAAGCTCATCGAGGAGAGCCCCGCTCCCGACTTTCCCGACGAGGTCCGCCAGGCCATGGGTCAGGCGGCGGTCGCCGTGGCCAGGGCCTGCGGCTACGTCAACGCCGGCACGGTCGAGTTCCTCTACGAGGCCGGCCAGTTCTTCTTCCTGGAGATGAACACCCGGCTCCAGGTGGAACACCCGGTCACCGAGCTGGTCACCGGCCTCGACCTCGTCGAATGGCAGCTCCGGGTGGCTTCGGGCGAACCCCTCGGCTTCACCCAGCAAAGCGTCACCCGGACCGGTCACGCCATCGAGGTCCGCCTGAACGCCGAGGACCCCACCGCCGGCCGTTTCAGCCCCTCGCCGGGCACCATCACCGGCTTCCGGCCCCCGGCCGGTCCCGGCGTCCGGCTCGACGCCGGCTACGAGTCGGGCGACACCGTCTCCCAGTACTACGACAACCTGATCGCCAAGCTCGTCGTCTGGGCCCCCAACCGCGAGGCGGCCCGGCGCCGGATGCTCCGGGCCCTGGCCGAGACGGCCATCACCGGCGTCGCCACCACCATCCCGGCCGACCTGGCCATCCTCTCCCACCCCGATTTCATCGACGCCTCCCATTCGACCAACTGGGTCGAGGAGCGTCTCGACCCCGCCTCCTTCGACTCACCGACCCCCGCCGCCGACGGGGTTGCCCTCACCGACGATCCGGAGCCCCGGGTGCTGCGCGAAGTCACGGCCGAGGTCGATGGCCGCCGCTACGCGGTCAAGCTCTGGGTCCCCGACACCGCCGCCTCCTCTCCCGGCACCGGCCGGACCGGCGGCCGGCCGCTCAAGCCCCGGACGGCCATGGCCGGCACCGGCTCCGGCACCGTCCTCGTCCCCATGCAGGGCACCATCGTCAAGGTCCTCCTGGCCGTCGGCGACGCCGTCGAGGTGGGCCAGACCGTCTGCGTCCTCGAGGCCATGAAGATGGAGAACTCCATCAATGCCGAGAAGCAGGGAACGGTCAAGGAGATCCGCGTCTCGGCGGGAGACTCGGTCGGCCCCGGCGACGTCATCGCCGTCATCGAGTGAGCTCCGACCTTTCACCCCTCAAGTCCGAGGCCCGCCGCCGGCTCGAGTCGGCCCGGCCCGACCTGCTCTCTCTGAGCACCCGGATCCACGACCGGCCCGAGCTCTGCTTCGAAGAGTTCGCCGCCTCCCAGGCGGTGGCCGAGACCCTGGCGGCCGGCGGCTTCGAGGTCACCACCGGCGCCTACGACCTCCCCACCGCTGTCCGGGCCCGGATCGGATCGGGCCCTCTCTCCATCGTCATCTGCGCCGAATACGACGCCCTCCCCGGCATCGGCCACGCCTGTGGCCACAACCTGATCGCCGCCTCCGCTGTCGGCGCCGGCCTGGCCCTGGCCCCCCTGGCCGACGACCTCGGCCTCACCGTCACCGTCCTCGGCACCCCGGCCGAAGAGGGCGGAGGCGGCAAGGTCTTTCTCCTCCAGCGCGGCGCCTTCGACCCGGCCCACGCGGCCATGATGGTCCACCCCTGGCCCGAGGACCGGCTCGAAGCCACCTGCCTGGCCGTCGATCACCTCGCCGTCTCCTACCGGGGCCGCGACGCCCACGCCTCGGCCTCACCGGAGAAGGGGGTCAACGCCGGGGACGCCTTCGTGGTCGCCCAGGTCGCCATCGGACTTCTCCGCCAACACCTCCGTCCCGGCGACCAGGTCCACGGCATCGTCGAGAAGGGCGGCGACGCCCCCAACATCGTCCCCAAGGAGGCCAACGGTCGCTGGATGGTCCGGGCCCCCTCCCTCGAGGACCTGGCTCGGCTCCGACCGCGGATCCTCCACTGCTTCGAAGCGGGCGCCCTGGCCACCGGCGCCTCCCTGGAGATCACCGACCTCTCCCCCACCTACTCCCATTTTCAGGGCGACCCCGGCCTGACCGCCCTCTGGCGGGCCAATGCCGAAAGCCTCGGTCGCTCCTACTCGGCCGACGAGGACGGCTCGGCCAAGCCCACCATCTCCACCGACATGGCCAACGTCTCTCTCGCCCTTCCCTCCATCCATCCCATGATCGGCGTCGACGCCCACGGCGCCGTCAACCACCAACCCGAGTTCGCCGCCGCCTGTCTCGGCCCCTCGGCCGAGCTCGCCCTCACCGACGGCGCTCTGGCCATGGCCTGGACCACCATCGACGCCGCCACCGACCCGGCCGTCCGGGACCGCCTCCTCGCCGCTCGACCCTGACGCCGCTCGACCCTGACGCCGCTCGACCCTGACGCCGCTCGACCCTGACGCCGCTCGACCCTGACGCCGCTCGACCCTGACGCCGCTCGACCCTGACGCGCTCGACCCTGACGCGCTCGACCCTGACGGCGCTCGACCCGGACGGCGCCGGGATAGCCATGGGTCAGCCGTACATCAGCGATCCCGGGGTGGTGAGGACCTCGCCCGTCTCGAGCCAGGTCTTCAGACCTGAGAGGATCATCGGCCAGCCGCCGTAGATCTGGGGGTTGGCCCCTTGCTGGAGCTGGTCGTGGGTCACGAGCAGCCGGCACGAGTCGCCGACCGGCTCGATTTCCCAGGTCACCCTCGATGTGCCCTCGGCCTTCACCTCGTCGGACCAGAGGGCCACCAGGGTCTGGACGAGCCGCCGGGGCGGGTCGACCTCGAGATTCACCCCTTCGCCCAGAAGACCCGGGGCTTTCGGGTTGCTCATCTCCATCCGGGAGCCGACCGTCCAGTCGGAGTCGACCCGGTTGCCGAATTGGAACTTCCCCCTGATCTCGGAGTCGGTGATCGCCTCCCAGAGCCTCTCCGGGCTCGTCCGGATGTAGATCTCGAACACCTTTTCCATCGGACCCTCCCGTTCTCTTTTCAGACCGCTCAGACCGGCGGCCCAGGGCTCGGCGTACTTGGATACCCACCGGTCGTGGACCAGCCGGATCGGTACCGGGTTCAGGAAGTGCAGCTTCTCCCTCCCCTTCTTCTTGGAGACCACCAGCCCGGCCTCTTCGAGTTGTCTCAGGTGCTTCATCACCCCGAACCGGCTCATCGAGAACCGCCGCTCCAGGGCGCTCAGCGTCTGGCCGTCGCGCCGGAACAACTCGTCGAGAAGGCTTGGGGGTTCTCCCTGGTGGAGGGGGTTCTTCGGGGACAGCCGGGAGGCCTGCCAGCCGGGGTACGGCCGGGGACTACCGACTGGGGACTACCGACTGGGGACTACCGGCCGGGGACTACCGGCCGGGGACTACCGGCCGGGGACTACCGGCCGGGCTGGTAGACGCCGAAGACCTGGCGCAGGACGTCGGAGACCTCCCCCAGGGTTGCCATCCGCCGGAGGGCCTCGCGGATCGGGGGCATCAGGTTGGCGGTCCCCTTCGCCGTCTCCGTCAGCTCGGCCAGAGCGGCATCCACGGCGGGCTGGTCACGGGCGGCCCGGACGGAGCGGGTCCTCTCGATCTGGGCCTTCTGCAATTCGGGGTCGATGGGGAAGACGTCGTCGGCCTCGAGAGATTCGTCGGTGAACTTGTTCAGGCCTATGACGATCTTCTCGCCGTCGTCGATGGCTTTGGCGTAGCTGTAGGCCGCCCGCTCGATCTCGTCCTGCATGAAGCCGGCCTCGATGGCCGCCACCGCGCCGCCCATGGCGTCAATCCGTTCGATGTACCGCCAGGCGGCCGTTTCCACGTCGTCGGTCAGGGCCTCGACGAAATAGGAACCGGCCAACGGGTCGACGGTGTCGGCCACCCCCGATTCGTAGCCGACCACCTGCTGGGTCCGCAGGGCGATCTTGGCCGCCTTCGTCGTGGGCAGGCCGAGCGCCTCGTCGAAGCCGTTCGTATGCAGTGACTGGGTTCCCCCGAGCACCGCCGCCAGGGCCTGGACGGTGACCCGGACGATGTTGTTCTCGGGCTGCTGGGCCGTCAGGGTGGAGCCGCCGGTCTGGGTGTGGAAACGCAGCAGCTTCGACCGTTCGTCTCTGCAGCCGAACCGTTCGCTCATGATCCGGGCCCAGATCCGCCGGGCGGCCCGGTACTTGGCCACCTCCTCGAAGAGGTTGTTGTGGGCGTTCCAGAAGAACGAGAGCCGGGGGGCGAAGCTGTCCACATCGAGCCCGGCCGCCAGGGCCGCCTCGACGTAGGCGATGCCGTTGGCCATGGTGAAGGCGATCTCCTGGACGGCCGTCGAGCCCGCTTCGCGGATGTGGTAGCCGGAGATGGAGATGGTGTTCCAGTTGGGCAGCCGCTCGGCGCAGTAACGGAAGGTGTCGGTGATCAGCCGCATCGAGGGCCGGGGCGGATAGATATAGGTCCCCCGGGCCACGTACTCCTTCAAGATGTCGTTCTGGATCGTCCCCCCGAGAGCGGCCGGAGCCACGCCCTGCTCCTCGGCCACCAGTTCGTAGAGCAGCAGCAGGACGGCGCCGGTGGCGTTGATGGTCATCGAGGTGGTCACTTGGTCGAGGGGCAGTCCGGCCAGCAGGAGCCGCATGTCGGCCAGTGAGTCGATGGCCACCCCCACCTTTCCGACCTCCCCCTCGGCCCGGGGATGATCGGAGTCGAGGCCCATCTGGGTGGGCAGGTCGAAGGCACAGGAGAGGCCGGTCTGGCCGGCGGCGAGAAGGAACTTGAAGCGCTCGTTCGTCGTCTCCGCCGAGCCGAAGCCGGCGTACTGCCGCATCGTCCAGAGCTTGCCCCGGTACATCGAGGGATAGATCCCCCTGGTATACGGCGCCGCTCCCGGCTCCCCGAGCTTCTCGCCCGGATCCCAGCCCTCGAGGTCATCGGCCCGGTAGACCGGCCGTATCTCGATACCCGAGTCCGTCATCCGGACGTCGTCGCCCTCTGCCCTGCCGACCGCGCTCACCGCGCCAGGTTACGGACCCGGACCTGTCGGCGGCCATTCAGCCGGTCCGGTCGGGGCCGGTCTCCGGCCCGGGTTCAGGCCGGGGCGGCGATGGCGTGGGGCATGCAGAGGTCGTCGTACTCGGCGATGACGATGGGGGCGGCGTTCTCCCCGCAGGCGGCGCACTCGGGGTCCCGGCGGACCTTGAAGGTCCGGAAGGACTGCTCGAGGGAGTCGTAGGCGAGGAGCCGACCGATCAGGGGATCGCCGATACCGAGGAGGACCTTGATGGCTTCGACGGCCTGGATGGAACCGATGATGCCGGGCAGGACGCCGAGGACGCCGGCCTCCGAACAGGAGGGGGCCAGCTCGGCGGGGGGCGGCTCGGGGATGAGGCAGCGGTAGCAGGGACCGACGTAGGGGGCGAAGACGGTGGCCTGGCCCTCGAAGCGGAAGATCGATCCGTGGATGACCGGGATCCGCTTGAGCAGAGAGGCGTCGTTGACCAGGTAGCGGGTGGGGAAGTTGTCCGTGCCGTCGACGATGACGTCGTAGCCGTCGATGATTTCGAGGATGTTGTCGGCCCCGAGCCGGACGTCGTAGGTGACGACGTCGACGTCGGGGTTGAGCGCCGAAAGGGTCTTCTTGGCCGAGTCGACCTTCCGGTCGCCCAACCGGTCCATGTTGTGCAGGATCTGGCGTTGCAGATTGGAGGCGTCGACCACGTCCATGTCGATGATCCCGATCGTGCCCACCCCGGCCGCGGCCAGATAGAGCGCCGCCGGCGAGCCCAGTCCGCCCGCCCCCAGCAGCAGGACATTCGAGTCGAGCAGCTTGAGCTGGCCTTCGACGCCGACCTCGGGAAGCAGCAGGTGCCGCTGGTAGCGGTTGCGCTGTTCGGGGCTCAGGGTCCGAGGCGCCTTCCAGGGACGGCCCTCGTCCTTCCAACGGTTGAAGCCGCCGATCAGGTTGACCACGTCGGTGTAACCCATCTCGGCCAGGGTCTTGGCGGCGAAGGCGGAGCGGGAGCCGCCGGCGCAGTAGGCGATGATCGGCGTCGACTTGTCGGGGATCCGTCCCTCCACCTGGAACTCGAGGAAGCCCCGGGGCACGTGGACGGCGCCCGGCAGTGCCCCCTGCTCGTACTCGTCGGCCTCCCGGACGTCGATTAGGACCGCCTGGCCGAGCCGGGGCTCGACCTCGTCCGGCTGGACCTCGCGAATGGCGGCCTTGGCTTCCTTCAGAAGCTCCCGTGTGCTGGCCATCTGATCAGGACCTCTCTTCGTCAGTCTCTTCGTCTGGCTCTGCCCCCGGGCGGGCTTCGGGCCCTCGTGCCCGCTGACCGAACGACTCCCGGATAGGTAAACCCTACCAGGGAGGTCACCATTCCCGGCCAGGAGGACGGGAGGATCGGCCAGGAGGACGAGAGGATTAGGGTCGCCGGCCATGGAGTTCGGGGAGACCCTGCGACGGCGGCGGATGGTCCGGAGTTTCTCCGGTCGGGCTGTCCCGGGTCCGGTGCTTGAGCGAATTCTGGACGGTGCCCTGCGGGCCCCGTCGGCCGGGAACACCGGGGGCTGGGACCTGGTCGTCCTGGAAGGTCCCTCGGAGACGGCGCTCTTCTGGCAGGCAACGACGACGGCCGACTGGCGGAGCCATTCACGGCGGTGGCCGGGCCTGGAGAAGGCGCCGGTGGCCCTGGTTCTCTACGCTCATCCCGACGCCTACCTCGAGCGTTACCGGGCGCCCGACAAGCAGGGAAGCGGGCTCGGCGGGAGAGGCCGGACCGTCATGGGACCGGGTCCGGGACCGGGGACGGAGCCGGGGCCCGAGGACGGCTGGCCCGTGCCCTACTGGTACGTCGATGGGGGTTTCGCCGCGCTGTCGCTGTTGCTCGGTGCCACCGACGCCGGTCTGGGCGGCTGCTTGATGGGGAACTTCCGGGGCGAAGAGGCGTTGGCCGGCCTACTCGGGGTGCCCGAGGGCCGGCGCTACCTGGGGACGGTTCTGATCGGAGAACCCGGTGGTGACGACCCGGCGTCGTCGTCGCTGGCCCGCGGCCGTCGGAAGGCCGGCGAGGTCGTCCACCGGTCGCGCTGGTAAGTCGTCCACCGGTCGCCCCGGTAAGTCGTCCACCGGTCGGACCGGAGTCGGACCGGAGGCGCTGGGAAGCGACAGAAGAAACGGGGAGAAGAGAAGCCGAATCAGGCGCCGGTGAGGGCGGCCAGGCTGCGTCGGAAATCGGGCTTCTCGAGCCGGCGGAGGGTGGAGACCCGGGCCTGGCGGACGATCTGGGCCCGGCGGCTCGGATCCATGAAGTTGAGGCCCATGGCCAACTGGTCGTCGGCGGTGGGCTGAAAGGCGACGACGGTGGTGCCCTGGCGGCGGACGGCCAGGGCCTCGACACCGAGCTGGGCCCGGGAGACCTCACGGATGACGGCGTTGCCGGCCGACCAGCCCGTCCGGAGTCCCGGCAGGCGGGGCCGGCCCGTCCGGGACAGGGGGGCGATGACAAGGACGAGGTCGAGGCCCTGTCCCGCCAGCTGGACCAGATGGGTCAGGGAGTGGGCACCGCCATCGACGTAGCGGACGCCGTCGATGATGACCGGGGTGAAGTAGGCCGGGATGGCGCAGGAGGCCGAGACGGCATCGCCCACCCGGGCCGGGGGCGAGCCGGACTGGCCGAAGACGACCGGCTTGGCGTCGTCGAGCCGGACGGCGCAGATCCAGAGGGGTCGGCTGGGCCAGATCTCGCCGAGAAGTTTGCTGACACCCTCGTTGATCGAGGTGGTCGGGACCACGCCCGACGGTAAGAGGCCGGCCATGAGCGCCGAGGGCCGGACCTGCCAAGGCCGGCGGGCGGCGGCCAGGAGGACCTTCGGTGCCGAGGGACCCCAGGCCGAGAAGCTCCGTCCGAGGGGCCGGGAACGACGGGCCGGTTCGACGTCGACCGGGCCGATCAGGGCCGCGCCTTTGGCCGAGAGGGGCGAGCCCTCGACCATGGCGGCCATGTCGTGGGGGGTGAGGCCGGCCCGGAGGGCGGCGGCGGCGATGGAGCCGGCCGAGGTTCCCATCAACAGGTCCGCCGCGTTCGGATCCCAGCCGGTGCCCTCGGCCAGGCCGGCCAGGACGCCGGCATGGAAGGCGAGGCCCGCCTCACCTCCGGCGCTCAGGACCACTCCGATACGTGTCGTCACCGGTCGTCAGGAGCCAAGGGGGAGGGTCATGAGCAGACAGCGAGAAGGCGCTGCATGCCCCCTTCGATCCCGTTACCCATGACGTCGAGATCCTCGGTGGAGTCGTGGTCGCCGGTGATGCCGAAGTTGACCTGGCCGTCGTAGGAGAAGATGGCCACGCCGATCCGGATCTGGCCGGCCAGGGGGACGTAGGGATAGGCCTTGAGCATCCTGGAGCCGGCCACATAGAGGGTCATCTGGGGACCGGGGACGTTGGTGGTGACGGTGTTGACCTTGCGCTGGGCCACGCGGCTGGCCAGGCGCATGCCGAGGGACAGGAGCATCGGCGGCGCGAAGCCCGTCATCGAGGTGAGGGCCTCCCCGGCCACCGCCTGTTTGGATTCCTTCAGGCCGTCCATCTGCGACGTGATGGCGTGGAGCCGGGCCACCGGGTCGCCGATGCCGACCGGCAGTTCGGCGAACATGGCCGAGACCTTGTTCTCGAAGGTGCCGTCGCCGACGGCCCGGCCCGTTGTGTCACGGGGTCGGACCGAAACGGGCACCAGGGTCCGGACCACCCTGTCCACGGACTCCCCTCGGGCGAGCAGGAGTTGCCGGAAGCCGTTGGTGATGGCAGCCAGGACGACGTCGTTGAAGGTGCCACCGAGGCTCTTGCGGACCGACTTGATCTCGTCGACCGAGGTGGAGGCCCAGCCGTAGCGACGGTGGGGACCGATGGGCCCGTTGAGCGAGGAGACGGGGGTGGGCCGGACGAGACCGGCCATGGCCGAGAGACCGCGGCCGACCTCGACGGCGTGACGGATCGCCTGCCGGGGCAGCCGGGTGGAGGCCCGGAGAGCCCGGAGTTGTTCGTAGGGGTTGCGGAGCAGATCGACGACGGCCCCGGTGGCCAGGGAGAGCGAGGTGGGTGCGGCGGTCGGCTCCCAGCCGTCGGGTTCGGCCACGGGAACCGACGGGGAGAGGTCCATGATGGCCGCCATGAGGTCGGTGCCCGAGACACCGTCGACCATGGCGTGATGGGTCTTCGAAAGCAGAGCCCACTGGCCGCCGTCGAGTCCCTCGACCACCCAGATCTCCCAGAGGGGGCGGGTCCGGTCGAGGGGTTGGGACATGACCCGGCCGACGAGTTTGCGCAACTCGCCTTCCCCACCGGGGGCGGGCAGGGCGGTGTGGCGGAGGTGGTAGTCGATGTTGAAGTGGGGATCGTCCGCCCAGACGGGACGGCCGAGATCGAAGGGGACGAAACGGACGACCTGGCGGTAGCGGGGAACGAGGGGCAACTTGGCCCGGACCCGGGCGACGACGTCGGCGAAGGCGGGCGACGGACCCTCGAAGACGGCCACCGAGGCGATGTGCATATGGCTGACGGAGTCCTCGACATGGAGGAACGAGGCATCCAATGGGCTCAACCGGTCAAGGCTCACTCGACACCCCCGTCTCGAGACGGTGGCCAGCCGTCACGTACCGGAAGCTAACACCCAGACGGACTTCTCCACGGGCGAGGAAGTGAGCAAGCTTCCGGGCGAAGCCGACGGTGGACGATGGCCCGGTCGTCTCCGCCCACCGGTCGATCAGGAAGGTTCGCATCCATGTCCAGCATCACCGGCACGACCAGGCCGATCCCCCCCCGGGTCTCCGCCCGGCACGGTGTCGACGTCGTCCCCCCCGACGTCGGCGCCGAGCCGGAGGGGCCGGCCCGGTTGCAGATCGTGGCCTGGGTCGACCCCGTCGTCGACACCCTGGGTTACGACCCCCGCTCCTGGTATGTCGAGCAGTTCTGGCTTCCGGTGATCGGCCCGACCAGCAGCTGGTTCCTGCGCCGGATGGCCGCCGGCTTCGACGCCGAGCCCGGCGGCTTCGCCCTGGACCTCGACGAGACGGCGCGCGCCCTCGGTCTCGGTGGAAGCGAAGGCCGGCACTCCCCGTTCCAGAGGTCGCTCAATCGTTGCGTCGCCTTCAAGCTGGCCCGACCACACGGCCCGGCTGCCCTCGGTGTCCGGCGGCGGATACCGCCGCTCACCCTGGCCCGTCTCCTCCGACTCCCACCCGCCGTCCAGAAACGCCACGCCGATTGGTGGCAGGCCCAGCAGCCGAACGGCCTTCTCCGGCAATCACGCAATCGGGCCCGGCAGCTCGCCCTGCAGCTCCTCGAGATCGGATCCGACCGACAGGCCGTCGAGCTGCAACTGGTCCGCTGGCGGGTCCATCCGGCCCTGGCCCACGAGGCCACCGACTGGGCCCTCGGCCTCCGACCGGCCCCCGAGGTCGGTTAACGACCCTCCCACCGGGCCGGCCGTCGCTCGGCGGCGGCTCGGAGCCCCTCGGCCGCGTCGGCCGTCGCCGCCACCACCAGTCGCATGGTCTCGCCCACCCGGATGGCGTCCAGCGCCGAGAGCGGCCGGGAACGCAGGGCCATCTCCTTCATCGCCCGCTGGGCCAGCGGTGCGCCGGCCACCAGCCGGTCGGCCAATCCCCGGGCCGCGGCCATCAGCTCCCCGTGGCCGACGACCCGCCAGACGAGGCCGATCTGCCGGGCCTTCTCGGCATCGATGGTTTCGCCGGTCAGCAGCATCTCCATGGCGTCGGCCCAGTTGATCCGCTGGGGCAGGCGGATGGCCCCCACCATGGCCGGTATGCCCAGGCGGACCTCGGGATAGCCGAAGGTGGCCTGCTCGCTGGCCAGGACGAAGTCACACCAGGTCAAGAGCGTCAGTCCGTAGCCGATGCAGTGGCCGTTCACCGCGGCGATCACCGGCTTGTAGATCTCCCAGCCACTCTCGAAGGAATTCAGGGTCGGTTTCTCCCAGAAGGTCCCGCCGAACTCTCCGGTCGCTCCCGCCCCGTCGCGGAGGTCGGCCCCGGCGCAGAAGGCCCGGCCCCTACCCGTGACGATCCCGACCCAGGCCTCCTCGTCGTCACGGAAGCGGCTGAAGGCCTCGTTCAGCTGGCGGCGCATCGGCCCGTTGACGGCGTTCAGGGCCTCGGGCCGGTTGTAGCTGATGGTGGCCACATGGCCCGTCCGTTCGTACAGCACAGAGTCGCCCATCGGGGCACCGTACCGCCGGTCCTCCCCCCGGGCACCCCCCACCGGCCAGCCCCCCCGATGGTCACGGACCGTCATGGCCTTCCTCAAGATGGCCACCCTCCGTGACGATAGGAGGGTATGATGATCTGGAAAAGGCTCTTCGGCGCGGTGGCGGGCCTGCTGGCCGTGCCGGCCCTGCTCGTCTCCCTGGGCAGCCCGACGGCCTCCGGCCTTACCCCCGAGGACCAGTCCGGACCGGCCGCCGGTCCCGTGGCCACCAACTACTGGCTGGCCGGCTCCACCGGCAGTGTCATCGCCATGGGTCATGCCGCCGTCCTCGGCTCGACGGCACCGATGGCCCTCGACCGTCCCGTCGTCGGCATCACCCCGACCCTCTCCTCCCACGGCTACTGGCTGGTGGCCTCGGACGGGGGCATCTTCACCTACGGCGACGCCCCCTTCTTCGGTTCCACCGGATCGGTCCGGCTGAA
>Ga0307373_10000957_pt1 | contig 54800 bp, 56 predicted proteins | sample OX2MG_FD_202534 | JGI IMG/M metagenome (GOLD analysis project Ga0307373, IMG submission 202534) | Soil microbial communities from Risofladan, Vaasa, Finland - OX-2 | ecosystem: Environmental > Terrestrial > Soil > Coastal area > Acid sulfate soil | place: Finland: Risofladan, Vaasa | collected... | reverse complement strand
GACGGTCGGGTCGGGCTCTCGTCCGCTGGTCGTGTATCACGGCGACTGTCCCGACGGGTTCGGAGCTGCCTACGCGGCTTGGAAACGGTACGGCGAGGATGCCGACTACGTGCCAGTAAGCCACGGCGACCCACCCCCCAAAACCAAGGGTCGCCACGTCCTGATGGCTGATTTCGCCTACGACCGAGGAACCACCGAGCAGCTGGCTGCGTCCTCGGCGAGCCTGGTGGTCCTCGACCATCATCGGTCCGCGGCCAGCGAGCTGGCGGACCTCCCTTACTGCGTCTTCGACATGAACCGCAGCGGTGCGGTGATGGCGTGGCAGTATCTGCACGAGTCGCCGGTTCCGGCGCTGCTGCGGTACGTCCAGGATCGCGACCTCTGGCGTCACGATCTTCCCGAGAGCGAAGAAGTGTCAGCTGCCCTCCGCGCCCACGACTTTGACTTCAAAACATGGGATTCCATTGATGTAGAGCAGCTGCGCGTCGAAGGTCGTGCCCTGCTCCGCTACCAACGGCGGATGGTCGAGCGCGTTGCCGCCCACGCGGGCATGGTGGACATACTGGGGACGGTGGTGCCGACGGTCAACAGTGCAGTCTTGCAGAGTGAACTCGGGGACGTGCTCGCAGCCGGGCACCCTTTCGCCGGCGTTTGGTGGCAGGGCAGCGGCGACATGGCGCGCTGGTCACTGCGCTCGACCCCCGGTGGCGTCGACGTCAGCCTCATCGCCGCGCGCTACGGTGGCGGCGGCCACCGCACGGCGGCCGGATTCAAGGGACCGGTGCCCAAGGACGGCAAACTGGCTCCTCCCCTGGGAGACGACTCGCCGACTCTTCCTTAGGGCAGTTCGGTCAACTCCACCCGCGCCCCCGGAGCCACGGCTCCTGCCCCGATGCCGTCATCGGGGTCCAGGTCGAGGAGGAACTGGTGGCATCGGGACGCCTCATCGTTCTCGCCGATGGCAGCCGCTGCCGCCATCAGCAGGTAGAGGCTTCGCAGGAAGCCTCGGTTCGTGGCTTCTGACCAGTGCACCTCCCCAGTGCCTCCCCAGCCGTTTTTGCGCAGCCGATCTAGTCCCCGGTGATACCCAACCCTGGCGAAGGCATAAGCGGCGACGGGGTCCCCGCCGGAATAGGCGGCCTCGGCCAGCCGGGCCCAGCCGTCCAGAAATGACGGGTAGCTGGCACAGAGGTCGCTGAGCGAAGCCTGGAGCCCCGCGCCGGGGGCGCCACCTGAAGGGGCGAGGATCTCCGCCAGGGTGGTGAGAGCCTGCGGGTCCTCCCCGGGCAGCACCGTCCGGTGAGCGTGCTGGATCTGGTGCCCGTGGGGCGCTACCGGAAGGCTGGTCAAGGGACGCTGCGGGTTCGCAGGATTCTCCGGCGTGTTGCTCAAGGCTCCCCTTTGATGTCCGCACAAGGCGGCGAGTGTGGTACCCCGTAGCGGATTCGAACCGCTGATCTCCGCCTTGAGAGGGCGGTGTCCTTGGCCACTAGACGAACGGGGCGAGAGTGCTCAAGGCAGTACGGGCTCCTCCACAACCCAGTATATGGGCCGTCATTGATCGCCCCGAGGCTCCTGAGAGCGATCTGACGGACAAGATGGCGAGCGCCGCGTCGATCAGCGCCGCATGGCTCTGCACCTGGGGATAGTTGCCCCAAAGCGCGCCCGACTCCGGATCGGCGACCTCGGACAGCTGTCCGGACGGCCCAGCCAGTTGGCAGATGGCCAGGCGCCGGGCCTCGGCGGCGGACCGGTGGCCGAGGAGGGCCTCGGCAGTGGCCGCCCAGGCCCCAGGGAATATGATCGGGAAGCAGGGAGAGGCGAGGCCGTCTCGCTCCGGGGAGTGCCGAGCCACCAGAGGACCTCTCCCCAGCTCCCCGGAAATCCGACGTAGGGTTAGCTCCGCTCCGGGCTCCTCTGGTCGGACGAATGAGACCAGGTAGGCGGCGAGCAAGGCGGAGTCGGCGCTGGAGTCTTGGAAGGACGTCACCAGCTCCCCGTCCGAGCCTCGCCCTCGGATCATGACGTCGCGCTGGATCGCGGTCGCCTCCTCTCGCCGTGCGGCTATCGAGCCGTCGACCAGACCTAGGTCGGCGAGCAGACTGGCCCTCCGCAGGGCCGACCAGGCCATCACCTTGCTGTGGACGTAGTCCTGGGCAACTCCACGTACCTCCCAAATCCCGTGATCAGGAAGCCGCCAACGCCGCGCTGCAGCGTCAGCCAAGGCTGGGACGCGCATAAGCAGTTCCTCCGGGCAGCGGTCCATCTGATCCAGCTCCAGAGCCAGGCGCGCCACCTCCCCCAAGGTGTCCGGCTGCACCTGACCCGCCGCCCCGTTTCCCACGCGTACCAAGGCCTCCGAGTAGCCCCGCAGCTGGCTCAAAATGTGCTCGGGTGGGAGAGCGCCTCCCGAGATTCGGCGTACCGGAGGGGCCAGGTCGGGCCGCTCTCCGAGCATCTCGGCCAGGCCTCGGGCCACTTCCCCCGCCTCGGGGAAGGCTTCCGCGTGGCAGAGCGCGATCCCGGCGTTGGCGCAGTCCCTGAGCCAGGCGTACCTGTAATCCCAGGCCCTCTCACTGCCCGGCGATTGGGGTATCGAGGTGACCAGCGAGGCGACCAGGAGGCCAGAGTGGTGCTCCTGGAGCCCGCGCAGGGTCAGGAGTGACCGGTCGACGGCCGCGACCGCCCAGGCCGGCCCCTTCCTGAGAAGGCATCCCAGAGGGGGCGCCTAGTGCAACACATCCAACCAGGTGGGGTCCCCGACTATGACCTCGCCGAGCAGCTCCCTGGTTTGCGCGACTGCAGCTCGAGGTGCCCCTGCCGTCATGGCAAGGTGGGGCGGAAGCTCTCCCCGGTCTCGGGGAACTCCCAGCGAGACGATCAACCCATAATCCGGAAGCTCGGCGACCAAACCTCCCCGGCTGGGTTCAGTTGACCCGCTCACGGTCAGAGCCAGAGGACCACCGGGGCCATCCTCTTGAGCTCCTGGGTCCAGTTCCGCCCCGAAAGGAGTCGGAGCCCATCCGAGTTCGCCTCCGGCTCTGGGGTCCGCGAGCGAGATCTGGATGTGTTCCCCCGGTGGGCCGTCCACCAGCCAGACCAGCGCGCTCGAGCCGGTGCCGTCGTCCACGAGTCCGCACTGGGTCCGCAGGCCGCCGGGAAATTCGAACAGGATGACCCGCGACCTCCCGAACCACCTGGCCCCGGGAGCGGTACCGCGAGCCGACGTCACCCCGACGGAACCACCTCGCGCATGGTCGAGGAGCGCGCCCAGGCGAAGGGGGCTGTCGAACTGTGGCCAGCACCAGAAGTCGCATCGGCCATCGGAGCTCACCAGCGCAGCAGTCCGGCCGTCGGCCAGACAGAAGTACTCCTTTACCGGCCGATCCAGGTCATCGACCAGATTCACCGGCGAGTGGGCCGGGGTCTTGGTTAGGACTATGCCGACTGGAGCAGGACTCCAATCTGTGCGATTTTCTGCGCCCAGAGCGGGTCGCTGGCGTAGTCCACGTTCATTCCGGCCGGGGTCGCTCCGTTGTAGAACTGACCGGTCGGCACGGTGCCCGGCTGACCCCCATAGCTGGGAACCTGAGAGCCCGGAGGGTTCAAGTAGTACACCGAGACAAACCAGGAAACGAAGGAGATGCAGTCCTGGTCGCTAGAGAAGCTTTGGCCGTCCGCAAACGGGTCGGCGTCATAGGCCCCGAATCCGAACAAGTTGTGCTTTTCCAGATAGAGCTGTGAAGTTCCGTATCCGGTCTCCAAGATCGCGTCCGAGACCAGATAGATCGCGCTCACGTGGTCTGTCTGCTCTGCCTGAACGAAGTAGCCAGCGTCGGCCTCCAGCGGTGTGCCCTGCAGGAACTCCTGAATCTGACCGAGAGTGATTCCGCTCGGAAGGGTTAGGTTGGTGTTCACGGTGAAGGGACCGCCTGTCGCTGGTGGCACCGACGGAGTGGGAGTACCGGTCGGAGCCGGCGGAGTGGGAGTGGTTGCTGGCTTCGGGGTTGAACTGGCGCTGGCGGAGCCCGGCGCGGAATTTGATTCAGTGCCTGCCTGACCCTTCGGCTGGCTGGCAGCTTCGCTCGCCTGTGTGGCTTGGAACTCAGCCACCAGCTCCTCAGCCTGGAGTCGGGCCTCAGTACCGGCCTCCTCTTTCTGCTCCACCTGGAGGGCGGCCTCGCTGGCCTGCTCGTTGCGAACGTCCTGGGCCAGTTTCACCAAGAGCTGACGCTGCGACTCGGTGAGCTGGGCCAATGCGATCTGGGTGTCAAGTGCGGAGTTGAAGTCCGGACTGGCCAGTACCGATAGCAGTCCGTTGGGAGCGCCGGTGTACTCCGCGGACAACAGATTCGCCAGCTGGCGGCGCTCCTGGCCGATCTGGGTCTTGTCGTTGGCGATCGCAGCGCGCGCCGTCTGCACCTCGGCGCCGAGATTGACCACCTCCAACTTGGCCTTGGCGACCAGCGCCGCGAGGGTCGTCGGGGAGTTGGAGCTCGAGTTGGAACTGGCGGTCGCCAGGGGCGCGCTGGTGCCGGCGATCAATGCCAGCGCACCAGCACCAGCGACGACCGCGGCCACCGCAGTTTGCCCCCACTTCTTGGCCCCGTCCACGAAGAGCAATTCTTCGATCGCATCGGGAGATCAGCGCCCCATGTCGCAGACCCGCTTCCGGAACGTAACTGGAACTGAAGGCGCGGTCTCGCCCGACCTCTAGACTCGATCTTGTGGATCCCCTAACGTCGGCGACCCTGGTCCTCGCTGAAGACGAGCCGATGATCGGCCGGATCCTGGAATTCAAACTCAAGATGGAGGGTCACAACCTCATCTGGGTGCGCAGCGCTGGGGAGGCCGAAGCTCTGGTCCGAGGGGGTGGAGTGGACTTGCTGCTGTGCGACGTAACGCTTGAGGAAGACGGACGGGACCTCTGCCGCCGTCTGATCGGAGAGGGGTTGGAGCCGCCTTCCGGAATTGTCCTGATGCCCGAGCACCGGGACCCGGAGGGCCGGGAGAAGGCTCTGGCGGCCGGAGCTCGCGAAGCGATCACCAAGCCGTTCAAGCCCACGGTGGTGGCTGCCACCATCCGGCGACTGCTAGGCCAGCAGGTCTGACTCACCGCCGACCTACCCGGGGCGGACGCCCAGTACCAGGACCCTCAGGGCATTCGAGGTCAGCGGCCTGACCCCTCACAGTTGTCAGGCTCACTCCGGATAGGATGTCGAGATGACAAGTAGGGTCACCGAGATCATCATCGACAGCCAGGATCCGATGACTCTCGCCAAGTGGTGGGCTGAAGTGCTCGATTACCAGGTGGCCCCGCCGGCCAAGGAGGGCTGGGTCGGGATATCTGCCTGGGCGGCGGGAGAAGAACGCCCGAGTGAGGACGCCTACCGTGCCGCCGCCCAAGTGCCCACCATCGTGTTCGTGCCGGTTCCAGAATCGAAGACGTTGAAGAACCGGACGCACCTCGACATCTGGTCGGTCGACCGGACTCAGGAGGAAGAGGTGGCCTGGCTCGAGTCACGCGGCGCTCGGCGGGTGGACATCGGCCAGCGCGACGTTCCCTGGGTCGTGATGGCGGATCCCGAAGGGAACGAGTTCTGCGTCCTCGGTTAGCTCCGCTTCTGAGACGCCCCCTAATTCGCTGGTGGGCGGCGCCTTCGCCGAGGAGCGTCGGCTAGGAGAGCTCCGGCCAGAAGCGTTGATGGAGGGCGACCCGGGCCTCCTCCATCAATTGCCTGACCAGTTCGCCCGCGGGCAAGGGGCGGCCCAATTCGTGGGCCTGGCCAGCCCAGAGGTGCATGTCGTCGAGCTGCTCTTGCCGGCGAGCGGCCGCCCGCAGGGGAGCAGTCAGGTACTGAACCTCCGGATAGACGGCCGGCGCCAGCGCACTGTATTCGTCGATGAAGGCGTTCTGCAGCCCCCGCGCCTGACGACCCGTGAAGGCGCGGGTGACCACCGTCCGATGCGGTCCCTCCAGCGCTCCGGCGTGAAGCGGGGAGGTACCCGCCTCCGGACAGCGCAGGAAGGCGGTGCCCAGCATCGCGGCACACGCGCCGGCCACGAGTACGGCGGCGACTCCCGCCCCGTCCCCCAGGCCGCCTGCGGCCACCATCGGGAGATCGACCCGGCGGCGAAGCAGACGCAGCAGCGGTAGCAGACAATTCCTCATCTTCCTGACCATCCGTGAAGCCACCCCGGTGCGCTCCCGCCGCCCAGCCTTGGACCACCAGGCCGTCCACCCCCTCTGCGACCGTTTGCTGGCCCTCGCCGACCGAGGAGACCGTCACCAGGACGATGACGCCGGCCCGCCGCAGACGGTCCACCACCTCGGTCGGTGGGAGACCGAATGTGAATGAGACCACCAACGGCCGTTCTGAGAGAACCAACTCAACCTTGGCGGCGAAGTCGTCGTCGGAGCGGATCGGCTCACCGAGGTTCACTCCGAGGGACTCGGCTCGCGTGGCCAGGACCTTTGCATATTCCGGGATGCGAGCCACCTCGGCGGCCGAGACCGCGATCGGAGCGAAGAGATTGACCCCGAACGGCGCATTCGAGAGCTGCCGGACGGCGTGGATCTCCTCCGCCAGTTGCCCGGCGGTCTTGTACCCACCGGCCAGAAACCCGAGCCCTCCCGCGTCTCCCACCGCTGCCACCAGCGGCGGCGTGCTAGGCCCGCCCCCATGGGGGCCACCATCACTCGGGCCTCCACGGCAGCCAACTGCAACTCACCCATCAGGCGACACCGCTGAGAGCCCTCCGAACCACCCCACTCGTCCATCTCCACCAACTGAAGCGGGTGTCAGGCGCTCCTCCTCCTCCGGGCCTCACGGGCGCGAGGCGCTACTTCCTCTCGCTGGTCGCGCCAAGTTGCTGCAGCAGCTCGAAGCGGTAGATCCCGGTGTCGTGGCCGTCGCCCCAGATCACCTTGAGTCCGTAATTCCCCACCAGCTGGATGTCGGCGACCTCGTCCTCCCCCGGATGGAGCTCGGGATCCAGCTGGAAGCGGCCCGGACGTCCCAGCTCTCCGGTGCACAAGGCACAGGGGCAAGAGCGCCTGAGCTTGGCAAAAGGTATCGCCTGGCCAAGGCCATCCATCCACTCCACCAGCAGGGCCCGAGCCGGCTCGTCGTAACCGAACCGGCGGGGGGTGGTGCTGTCGATCGAGTGCGCCGGAGTTGGGCTGTCGACCACTGCGACTATTGTGGCCGCTGTCCGGGGTGCCGGGAGAACCCGACCACCTCGCGCCACGACAACTGCCGCTGTCCGCTCGAGCCCAGACCGTATGCTGCCCCTCGATGGGCAAAGCCGGAGAGCCGCTTGAGATGGGCGAGATCGGCGCCGACCCCGGGACGCCGATCGACCGCAACCTGGCCCTCGAACTGGTCAGGGTCACCGAGGGAGCGGCGATGTCGGCCGCTCGCTGGATGGGCCGGGACGACAAGATAGCTGCCGACCGGGCGGCGGTCGAGTCGATGCGCCGCAGCCTCTCCCACGTGGACATGGCTGGGATCGTCAAGATCGGCGAAGGGGAGAAGGACAAGGCCCCGATGCTGTACATCGGGGAGCAGATCGGCAACGGCAACCCCCCTTTGGTGGACGTCGCCGTGGACCCCATCGACGGCACCCGCCTGGTGGCCCGAGGCCTGCCCGGAGGAATTGCCACCGTCGCCCTCTCGGAGCGAGACACCCTCCTCAAGACCCACTGCGCCTACATGGAGAAGCTGGTGGTCGGCCCCCGGGCGCGAGGGGTGATCGACCTCCGGGTTTCCCACACCGAGAACCTGCAGCGGATCGCCGCTGCCGAGTCCCGCCCGGTGCACGACCTCACGGTGGTTGTCCTGGATCGGCCCCGGCACGAGGAACTGCTCAAGGAGATCCGCGCCACCGGGGCCCGGGTCAAACTGATCACCGACGGGGACGTCGCCGCGGGAGTCATGGCGGCGCTCCCCGAGCGGACGGGGCTGGACGTCCTGCTGGGCATCGGCGGCGCCACCGAGGCGGTCCTGACCGCCTGCGCGGTGCGCAGTATCCAGGGCGACATGCAGTGCCGCCTCTGGCCCAGGGACGACGAGGAACGCGAGCTCATTCGGCGCGAGGGATACTCGGAGGAGCAGATCTTCGGGGCGGAGGACCTTTGTGGCGGCGAGAACATCTTCTTCGCCGCGACCGGGATCACCGACGGAGAGCTGCTGGGCGGGGTGAGGTTCTCGGGCGAGACGGTTGAGACTCACTCCGTGGTGATGCGCTCCTACAGCGGGACCGTGCGCTGGATCGATGCGTACCACAACCTGGCCCAGCTAAAGCTTCGCAACGAGATGTCCCGGCTCGCTGACTGATCGGCCGGGGTCACATTCCTCCGGGAGCGTCCTCCAAACGGAAGCCTTCGCCCTCGGCTCCGCAGACGATGCATCGGTCCGGCGGCTCCAGCCCTCGCTGGGTGCCGCCGCATTTCCCGCAGACCCACTGGTGGCGGGCGAAGAAGGTGACCAGGTCTGTGCGGGAGATGAGGCCCACCAGCTTGCCGTGGCGGACCACCGGCAGCCTCCGAATGCGCTGGGCCATCAGCATCTCGGCCGCCTTGCTGAGTGGAACTTCCTCCTCGATGGTCCGGGGCTCGCGCGACATGATGTCGGCGACCGTCGTCCCGGGCTTCAGGACCACGTCCATCTCGCTGACCACCCCCACCACGCGATGGTGGTCGTCCATGACCGGCATTCCCGTGATGTGGTGCTGGCCGAGCATCTCCGCCACTTCGGTCACCTTGGCCTCGGGGCCGATCGTGATCACGGCGCGGGTCATCACCGCGGCCACGGTGGCCTCGCCCTGGGGGCGCGGCTCAGTCGGTGGGGCCATCCCAGTGTCTCCTTGGTTCAAACTGGAGGGAGGCAGGCGCCAGGCGCCCATGATGGCGCAGCGTAACGCCGGGTGACCAGCTCGGGGGGTGCTCGCGGCCGACCACCCTCCAGCCAGCCTTTTGCTAATGTGCCGCAATCACCATTCAGAGTTGAGTAGAGAGGTCTTCATGAGCAAGGTCGCCGACCCCTATTCGCCTTCCGCCCGGCACACGCGGTTCAACCCCTCACAGGAAGAGCTACGAGAGCTGACCGCCAAGATGCCGACCGCCCGCCTCACCGCCTACGACAACTACAACGTGCAGACCGAGGTTCTGGCCCGGAGTACCGGCTCCACCTACATCATCACCGACAGCCCCGAGATCACCTCCGGCCAGACGATCAGCTCCGAGGAGGGGCGGCGGGTGGCCCGGCTGCAGGAGGAGTACCTCCTGGCCCAGGACGTCATCGTGATCGACGGCTACGTCAACAACGACCCGGAATTCCGCTCCCCGGTCCGGCTGGTGATTGAAGAGGCGGGCGCCAACATCGCCGGCATGCAGGACCACCTGCTCTTCAAGGACGAGCAGCTCGGGAAGGAGTTCAGTCCCGACTTCACGCTGATCTACACCCCCAAGCTGACCATGCCCGGCTATCCCGAGGACCGTCTGATCACCGTCGATCTGGAGCAGGGGATCACCAGGGTGTTCAACTCCGACTACTTCGGAGAGTCCAAGAAAGGGCTCCTGCGGATGTGGAACAAGCTGGTCTATGACAGGGGCGGCCTCCCGCTGCATGCGGGGTGCAAAGTGATCCCCACGGACCAGGGTGAGCGGACCCTTCTGATCGTCGGGCTATCCGGGACCGGCAAGACCACTACCACCTTCACCAGACAGAACGAAAGCAAGCCGGTCCAGGACGACTTCGTGGCGCTGATGCCCGGAGGGATAGTCTACGGATCCGAGAACGGCTGCTTCGCCAAGACCTACGCGCTCAGCGCCGAGGACGAGCCGACCATCCATGGGGCGGTGACCTCTCGGGTCGCGTTCTTGGAGAACGTCTCGCAGCAGCAGGTCGGTGGCCCCGTCGACTTCTTCGATGAGACCTACACCCAGAACGGTCGGGCCGTCTTCCCGATGGAGGCGTTGGGTTGGTCGCGGGACGCCCGCGACATCGCCCCCGTCTCCTCCTTGCTGATTCTCAACCGCAACGACGGGATCATCCCGGCGGTGGCCCGGCTCTCCGTGGCCCAGGCAGCCGCCTACTTCATGCTGGGGGAGACCAAGGGCACCGCCGCCGGAGGAGCCGCCGAGGCCGGCAAGTCTCTCCGGGTCCCCGGGACCAACCCCTTCTTCCCACTCCTGCATGCCCAGCAGGGGAACCGTTTCCGAGAGCTGCACGCCAACGATAACTTCGAGGTCTTCCTGCTCAACACCGGCTGGGTCGGTGGCGGCGATGGCGACCCCCAAGCGAAGAAGATCCGCATCCCCCACTCGTCGGCCGTGGTCAAAGCCATCGCCGAGGGAACCATCACCTGGGAGCGGGATCCCGACTTCGGTTACGAGGTGGCCACCGCCATACCGGGCATCGAAGACCAAGAGCTGCTCCAGCCGCGCCTCCTATACCAGCGCCAGGGCCGCGCCGATGAGCACCAGGCGACCGTCGACCGGCTGCGCCGGGAGCGCGCCGAGTACCTGGGCAAGTACCCGGGACTGGACCCGGAGATCCTGAAGGCCGTCGCCGGCTGATGGTCGTACCAGAGCCCTGCGCTCTGGTGGTGATCGATGTCCAGGTGGGCTTCGACGAACCGGTCTGGGGCCGGCGCAACAACCCCGGCTGCGAGGCCAACGTGGAGGCGCTGGTTCGGGTCTGGCGGGAGCGCGGCCAGCTGGTCGTCTTCGTTCGTCACGACTCCGACGAGGGGCCTAGCTCCCCCCTCGCTCCGGGCCAGCCGGGGAACGCGTTCAAGCCAGCCGTCAGCGGAGAGCCGGACCTCCTCATTACCAAGCAGGTCCACTCGGCGTTCTACGGCAGTCCCAACCTCGACGAGTGGCTGCAAAGGCGGCAAGTGGCGGCGGTGGTGATCTGCGGCATAGCCACCGATCACTGTTGTGAAACAACCGCCCGGATGGCCGGTGACATCGGTTACCAGACCTACTTTGCCCTGGACGCCACCCGTGCGTTCGACCGCCTGGGACCCGACGGGGAGACGGTGACCGCCGATGAGATCTGCCGAGCCACCGCCGCCAGCCTGCACGACGAGTTCGCGACCGTGGTCACGTCAGCGGAGCTGATCGCAGGCTGACCCAGGACTCGAAAATGGCCGGACGGTCTACCGAAATCCACCACCGCATGGCTTCGGCCGCTGCGCAGTATCGTTCTGTTTGAGGGCGTTGTCCGCCAGCATCCGATGACCCGGACGCAAGGACTCCTCCGCCCACCGTCAAGAGGCAGGGAGTGACGGCTGATGACAACGGTGAGCGTGCGCTACATAGTTCATGACGTCGACGCGGCCATTGCCTTTTACTGTGGCCACCTGGGCTTCGTCGAACAGATGCATCCGGCACCCACCTTCGCGATTTTGGCGAGAGACGGACTTCGTCTTCTGCTCAGCGCGCCCAGTGCCCAGGCGGGCGGTGGGCAGGTGCTCGCAGACGGGACCAGTCCCGAGCCGGGCGGATGGAACCGCATCTCACTCCAGGTCCCAGAACTGGCCGCGCAGGTCGCGACGCTACGTCTAGCCGGGGTCCATTTCCGCAATGACATCGTGGCCGGGGTGGGCGGCCTGCAGATCCTGCTCGACGATCCATCGGGAAACCCGATCGAGCTGTTCCAGCCCACTCTCCCCGGGGCCAGGGACGGCTAGCGCCGCGCCTCGCAGCTAGGGCTCGATGGTGTAGGGGGTGGGCTGGCGACCATCCAGATCGGTGAAGCCGTAGCTCCGTGCCAGTTCACCGACGGCTAGGGTTTGGCCCGAGCGCCGCCCGACCGCCGGGTCCAGCGCCAGCGCCAGTACCGCCCGCCCGGTGTAGCTGGGTGACTCCATCTCTGCCTGCTGGCTTGCGTCCAGGCCCGTCATCCGCTCCACCGCGACCCACCCGGGGGAGAGGCCGACGACCGCTAATTGAGATTCGTCGAGTTCGTCCGCCAGTAGGGTGATGAAGCGGGGGACGGCGTTCTTGGCGAGGTCGTAGAAGACATTGCCCAGGTACCGGTTTCCCCTGGTAAACGTGGTTAGTACCAACAATCCACGGCCGGTCTCGCGCATCAGCGGTAAGCCGTACAAGCAAGTCGCCAAATGCGAGCGCAGTCCGGCGGTGAACATACCCTCCCAGCGATCCATGGACTGCTCCCAGAACGGCTTGGTAAACCAGTCCATGTGCTCGGCATACGGCATGTAGCCTCCCCAGGCGTTGCCGACCAGCACGTCGAGCCGCCCGTGCTCAGTCCGAATCTGCGCGAACAGATCCTGGACCTGCTCGTCCTGGGTGTGGTCACAGACCACCGCGATGCCGCGGCCTCCCGCTGCCGAAACCTCCTCGGCGGTCTCGTCCACCGAGTGCGGAAACTCCGCCACCGCCGGCCGATCACGGCCGCTCCGAGCGGTGACGTACACGGTGGCCCCGGCGCCTCCCAGAACAGTGGCCACCCCCCTTCCGAGACCGCGACTGGCGCCGGTGACCAGGGCGATCTTGCCGGTCAGGTCGCGAGCTGGCGGGGTGGTCATCAGTCGACCCGAAGTGGACGGCGTTGGACCGCCTCGGTGACCCGGGGAAATCCACAGCCCAGAACGCACCTGCGAAGCCTAACGCGTCAATGCTGACAAAGGATGTCATGTCTATGAAAAGATCCTCAGATGGGAGCCAGCCGCCTAATGTCGCTCGTTCTGCTGCTGCAGGCGAGGGGTCGAAGCACCGCTGCCGAACTGGCGGAGAGGCTGGAGGTGTCCGTCAGGACCGTCTATCGGGATCTGGACGCACTCAGCGCGGCTGGGGTGCCCGTATACGCCGAGCGTGGGCGGCACGGCGGCTGCCAGCTGGTCGACGGATACCAGACCCGGCTCACCGGGCTGAGCGGCCCGGAGGCGGAGGTGCTCTTCCTCTCCTCGGTCTCGGGCCCGGTGGCGGAGCTAGGCCGGGGCCCGGCCCTGGCCCAGGCCCAGCTGAAGCTGCTCTCCGCTCTCCCCGACGCGCTGCGAGCGCGCGCGTCGAGTGCCTCCCAACGGCTCCACGTCGACCTCCATGACTGGTTTCAGCCCGGCGAGCCGACGCCCTACTTGAGCCAGTTGGCCAAGGCCGTCTGGGAAGAACGGGGCATCGCGATTCGGTATCAGCGAACGGCCGGTGAGTTGGTGCGGCGCCAGCTGCAACCCCTGGGGCTGGTCGCCAAGGCGGGCACCTGGTACCTGGCGGCCCAGCCCGAGGGGGGCGCGCCCCGGGTTTATCGCCTCAGTCGGGTCACCGAACTGCAGATCTCGACCCAGACCTTCCAGCGCCCCCCGAACTTCGTCCTGGCTGAATTCTGGCGGGGTCAGGCTCTCGAATTCGAGCGCTCACGGCCCGAGTATCGAGTCACCGTTCGCGCCACCGAAGCCGGGTACCGCGCCATCAGGGCCCGCCTCACGGCCAGCCTGCGGGAGGAGCGAAAGGTCGGTCGCCGCCACCAGCTGGTGCTCGACTTAGAGCGAGTCGAATACGCGCAGCCGCAGCTCCTAGGCCTGGGACCGGAAGTTGAGGTCCTGTCTCCGATTGAGCTTCGTCGACGGATGGCCAAGACGTCGCTGGCGACAGCCAATCTCTACCCCGGCCCGTAGTGGACCGCGAGATTGCCACCTTGGGCTGGCAAACTCCCTGGGTGAGTTTCTCCGGCATTGACCCGTCCCGGTGAACAGTCAACCGGCGGTTCGGCCCTCCAAGCAGGAGTACTTCCTGCTGCTGGCGCTGGCGGCGCGCACCAGAGCCGACTGCCTGGGCCGCCGAGTCGGTGCGGTGGTGGTGCGGGACGACCGGGTGATCAGCACCGGGTACAACGGCACCCCCATCGGGATGCCGAACTGTTCGGAGGACGGTTGCCACCGCTGCGCCAATCGGGAGTCCGAGGCCTATCCCGCGGGCCGCGGATACGACCTCTGCATCTGCGTCCACGCCGAGCAGAACGCGGTGCTGGCGGCGGCACGGTTCGGTCAGTCGACACTGGGAGCGACCCTCTACTCCACCATGCGCCCCTGCTTCGGCTGCCTCAAGGAGTCGCTCCAGGCGGGCATCTCAGCGGTGCACTACTTGGAGGACTGGCAGCTGCCCCCCGGCGACGACGATGTCGCCTTGGCCGCCCAGTACGCCGCCCTGCGCTCCCGCTTCCAGGACTTCAGCCAGGCCCGAATCCCGGATCACCGTCTGGCCCGGCTGTTGGCTGAGGAGAGGGTGGGGACCGAGCTGTGAGCCAGGACGACCGCTGCGAGACCCCCGAGGTTGGCGGTCGGTGGCCGGTGGCACTGCTCACGGTCAGCGACGAGGGATCTGCCGGAAGGCGCCAGGACACCAGCGGGGACTGGCTCGCCAGCCGCCTTCTGGAGCTGCCTGGAGAGCTGGTCTCCCGGGCGCTCTTGCCGGACGAACCCGATCAGGTGGCCGACTGGATACGCCGGGCGATGGGCGAGCTGCGCCCGGCGCTGATCGTCTGCACCGGCGGCACCGGGCTTCATCCCCGGGACCGGACCCCTGAAGCGGTGCGGTCGGTTGGCGAGTACGACGTGCCCGGCTTCGCCGAGGCGATGCGGGCCGCCGGGCTGACGCAGACCCCCCACGCAATGCTCTCCCGCCAGGTGGCGGTGGTGAACGGCAGCACCCTGGTGCTCGCCCTCCCCGGAGCGCTCAAGGCCACCAGAGAAAGCCTGGAAGCAATCTGGGCCGCACTGCCCCACGCCCTCGAGATGATCGCCGGCCTGCCGCAGGCCAGCACCGGGGCCGGCCACCTAGGGGAGGTCCCAGCCGACTGAGCCGGCCCGCCACCTACACTCTGGGGGTGGTGCTGCGGGGTGTGGTGTTTGACCTCTTCGGCACCTTGGTGGAAGGCTGGGGGCAGCAGACCGCGGCCCGTAAATCGGCAGAGATCGCCGAGATTCTGGGGGTTCCGGCGCTTACTTTCCGAGAGCTGCTGGAGACCACTTACACGCTCCGGGCCAATGGCCAGTTGGGGGCTCCGGCGGAGATGATGCGCCGGCTCAGCGCCATGGCCGGCGTTGACCCACCAGAGGCGGCTGTGGAGCGGGCCGCCATCCACCGAATCGCGCAGTTCCGCGAGGTGTTGCGGGAGCCCCGCCCCGGGGTGACCGCCCTCCTGGGAGAGCTGCGGGTCCGCAAGTTCCGGGTCGGTCTGATTAGTGACTGCTCTGGCGAGACCCCCCTCATTTGGGAACAGCTGAACTGGACCGAGCCGATAGCAGCAGCCGTCTTCTCCTGGTGTGAGGGCGTGCGCAAGCCCGACCGGGTTCTGTACCAAAAGGTCAGCGAACTGCTCCATCTGGCACCGTCCGAGTGCCTCTATGTCGGAGACGGCGGAAGTCAGGAGCTCAGCGGTGCCGAGCGATCAGGGATGCGCGCCTGCCGGCTGCTGGCAGCCCGGCCGGATGGCGAGACCCTCTTGCAGTACGACCCAGACCCGCAGTGGTCGGGCAGGACTATCTCCAGCCTCTCGGAGATCCTGCCCCAGCTGGTGGGCTGATCCCACCGGGAGGCCCGGTCGCCATGCTCGCTCGGGGGGCTTAGGTAAACGCGTTTCTGCGGGGAGGCATGCCTGTGGCCCTAGCCGAATCTCAACGCCAGCTAGTCGCGCTGACTCCGGGGAACGGGATCGGACCCGGGGTGGTCCGGGCGACCCACGCGGTCATTGAGGCCTCCGGGGCCGCCATCAACTGGGAGGAGTACCCGGCCGGGGCCAGCATCTTCCGTCAGGGTCTGCCCTCGGGGGTGCCCCACGAAACCGTCGAGTCGGCGCGACGCACCGGGGTCGTGCTCAAAGCCCCTCTGGAAACCTATGTGGGATTCGGCGAGAAGAGCGCCAACGTGATGCTGCGAAGACTTTTCGAGACCTACGCCAACATTCGCCCGGTGCGTGAGCTGCCGGGTGTTACCACGCCCTACAGCGGCCGCGGGATCGACCTGGTTGTGGTGCGCGAAAATATCGAGGATCTGTATGCGGGAATCGAGTACATGCAGATGCCGGGAGTCGCCGAGGGTCTCAAGCTAATTTCCCGCACAGGACGCGAGAAAATCGTGCGCATGGGCTTCGAGTTCGCTCGCTCCGAGAGCCGACACACCGTGCATTGCGCCACCAAGTCCAACATCATGCAATTCAGCTAAGGCCTGCTGAAGCGCACCTTTGAAGAGATCGCGCCCGAGTATCCAGACATCGATTCGCATCACATCATCATCGACAACTGCGCCCATCAGCTGGTGAAGCGACCGGGGCAATTCGACATCATCGTCACCACCGAGATGAACGGAGACATCAGCGACCTCAGCTCGGCTCTGGTCGGCGGATTGGGGTGTGCTCCCTCGGCCAACCTCGGCTACGACGTGGCAGTCTTCGAAGCGGTGCACGGTTCGGCACCGAAGTACGCCGACAAGAACGTCATCAATCCCACCGCACTGATCCTCACCGGCGTGATGATGCTGCGTTACCTAGGCGAGGTGGAAGCCGCCGAGAAGGTCGAGCACGCGATCCTGCTCACCCTGGAGTCCGGGGTCAAGACCCAGGACATCGCGGGTGACGGAAGAGCTGCCTCCACCACCGAGTACACCGACGCGATCATCTCTCACCTCGGCGAGCGCTCCACCGACTGGTCGGTGCGGGAACATCATCCCCTGCAGCTACCGAAGGTCTCCTCCGACTACGCCCTGGTGCATGCCCAGGAGCGGCACGACATCGGTCTGGACGTGTTCATCGCGCCGGAACTCTCGCCGCAGGAGCTGGGCCACAGCCTGGAATCAGCCACCGAGGGCACCGCGCTGCGGCTGGCCACCATCAGCAACCGTGGCACCCAGGTCTATCCGGCGACCGGCGGGGCGACGACAGACTGCATCGACCACTGGCCGTGTCGCTTTCTGATTCGCGACCGGACGGGAGATCTGCAGGACGCCGACGTGATCGCGCTACTGCAGCGGGTTTCCCAAGAGCATCGCTGGGTGCACATTGAGCGGCTGCCCGTGTTTGACGGAGAGCGTGGCTTCACCTGGGCCAAGGGCGCGGACTGACCCCGGCCTGAGACCCGGTCCTCGCGGGCAGGACCGGGTCTAGCTGACAGCCTGCAGGACGGCCGCCGCATGCCCGGCCGGGGTAACCGACTCCCAGACCCGCTCAACTCGCCCATCGGTGCCGATCAGAAATGTGGCCCGGGCCACGCCCCCAGTGGGCCGCTGGGGGCTCGATTCCCAGGTCCCGAAGAGCTCCGCAACCTGGTGGTCTGGGTCGGCGAGGAGGGGAAGATCGGAGGCTCCGCAGGCCTCGGCGAACCTGGCCTTGGCGTCGACATCGCCCACCGAGCAGCCGAAAACCTGCACCTGGTGTTGGGCAAACTGGGGGAGAGCCCGGCCGAACTCCCCCGTCTCGATGGTGCAGCCCGGGGTGTTGTCCTTGGGGTAGAAGTAGATAACCCAGCGCTGGCCGCGCAGTGCGGCGGTGTCGGCGGTCTGACCGGTGCCCGCCTGGAGCGTGAAGTCGGGTACTTGGTCACCGGGCTGCAACATCACTATCCTCCTTCTCTGGATTGGCGTACTGCGGGACGCTACCACGCGGCGCCGGCGGAGGAGGAGAGCAGCTGCCGAGCCTGCAGGGCAACACTCAGCACCACCCTCGTCTCGGCGTCGTCCAGCGAGGAGCCCAGCAGATCCTCGATCCGCTGCACCCGGTAGGCCAGGGTGTTGATGTGCACATGCAGTTGGCGGCCCGCGGCCCGCTGGTTCCAGCGCTGGGCCACTAAGGCCTCGAGGGTGGGCAGCAGGGGGGTTCGATGGCGCTGGGCGTAGGCCAGGATCGGACCCAGAGTCTCGTCCACGAACCGGCGCAGGACGTCGGGATCTCGGACCTCCAACAGCAGCCGCAGGGCGCCCAGGGAGCGGTATGACGTGACCTGCCCGGCACCGCCGGCGCGACGGGAGAGCCGCAGAGCCTGGCGCGCCTCCTCGTGGGCCCGCGAGAGCTCCAGGGCCGAGGTTGCCAGGTTGCCCATGCCCACCGAGAAGCAGAGCCTCCTGCCCAATCCCTGGGCCAGCACCAGGATCGACCGGGAGAACTCCTCCAACGCGGCGGGCGATGGCTCCGCCGGCCCGTCCTTGGGAGTCGGGGCACGCGCTGGGATAAGCAGCACCGAGTAGGTCGCTCTGGCCACTACCAGGGACCCGGGAAACCGGCGCCGGGTCAGCTCGCTGAGATCGCGCTGCAGCCGCTCCTGGAGCGGTTGGGTCTGAAACTTGCCCAGGGTGCGCTCGTCGTCTGGCTCCAGCACCAGCACCCATCCCTGGTCGGGAATCCGGTAGCCCAGCCGTTCCGCCCGCACCGCCAGCCGGGCGATGTCCTCGGGGCTCTGCCCGGGGGTAAGCAGGCCCTCCAGCAGATCGCCGCGCAGCCGACGCTCGACCTCGGCCGCCGCCCGCTCCTTGAGCAGCTCCAGAGCCACCACCGTGGCACCGTGCTCCAGCGCCCGCCGTTTGCCCGCACCGGCCGTGGCGACGGTGCCCTCCACCGCCAGCACCGCGACCAGCTCCTCGCCGGCGCGCACCGGGGTGAGGATGAGGTCGATCCGCGGACGGGTAAGGCTGATCCCGACCGGTCCAGCTGCCGCTGGACCAGTGAGCGAGGGCGGAATCAGGAGTCGGCGCGCCTCGAGGCCCGGCCCGGCACCGTGCTCCAGGTGGAAGCCAAGCGGGTCGTACAACCCGACTTCGCCGCCGGCCAGGCCCGCGATGGCATCGAGGATCTTGGGCAGCCCGGCTCCGGAAAGCGCCAGCTCAGTGAAGCGTTCATGCACGGTCTGAGAGAGCTGGATCTCGACCAGCTGCAGCTCCAGTCGGTGCTGCAGCTCACTGCGCTCCAGGACGCCGGCCAGGGCGCCCGCGATGGCGGAGAGGACGGCCAGCTCGTCCTGGCGGAACTCCCGGCGCTCGACGGTCTGGACATTGAGGACACCGACCATGCGCGGTCCGGCGAGGATGGGGACCGACAGCATTGAAGTGAAGCGCTCCTCATCCAGTCCCTCGATCCACTCGAAATGCGGATCGGTCGCCACGTCGGCCACCGAGAGCTGCTCACGCGACGCCGCGACGGCGCCGGTTATTCCCTTCCCCGGGGCGAGGACGACCTTGCCCACGGCCGCCTGATTGAGCCCGTTGGTGGCAGTCAAGACCAGCCCCTCCCGGGCCTGGTCGTAGAGGTACAGCGAGCAAACGTCGGCTTCGAGAACGCCCGTCGTCTCGCGCAGCACCAGGGAGAGGAGCTCGTCCCGCTCCATGGTGGAGGCCGCCTCCACTGCCAGCTTCTGTAGGTAGAGGAGTTCTCTGAGCTCCCGTTCCCGGGCGGCTCCCGACCGAGCGGCGGCGGCCACCTCAGCCGTCTCCCGATGCCTCTGCGGCAGTGCCCGGACGGCGGAGTTCGCCGGAGCGACCCCCGCGCTTGGCCAGCAGTGCGATCGGGCCAATCTCCGCCCAGGGATCCAGGCTTTTGACCATGTCGATCACGGTCAGGGCGGCGACGCTGATTGCCGTGAGCGCCTCCATCTCGACCCCGGTCGTGCCGTGGCACCGAACAGTCGCCCGGAGCAGAATTCGATCGGGATCCGTGGCCAGGTCTGCCTCGACAGCCACATGGGTCAGGGTGAGCGGGTGGCAGAGTGGGATGAGTTCCGGGGTGCGCTTGGCACCCATGATCCCGGCCAATCGGGCGATCTCCAGGACGTCTCCCTTGGTCACGGTCCCTCTGGAGACCGCATCCCAGGCCGCCCGGTTAAGCCGCACCGCGCCCTCGGCCGTCGCCTCACGGTCGGTGCTGGGGCGGTCGCCGACATCCACCATCTTGGCCTTCCCCCGGGCGTCCAGGTGGCTGAGGCCCGAAGCGCTGTCGTCGCTCATGAGCTCGCGGCGCAGGCGTTGACCCCTTTGGACACCGCCCCCGCTCCGAAGCTCACGCCCACGATCAGATCGTTGGGGCGCGCGGCTTCGCAGGAGAAGGTCAAACTCCTACCCACGTCGATCAGCCCGAGCGACAGCGAGGGGTGGAACCCCCGGGCCAAGGCCTGCGGTATTAGTGAGGGAAGGCCCATCTGGCCGATCGATAGACCGGCGAACTCGAGCCTGATGGTGGACGTTCCCAGGCCCCCGAAGTCCACCGGGCCGCTTATCACCAACGGTCGGTTGAGGATGGTGGTCCGGCCGCTCACCACCACCTGTCCCTGGAGCACGTGAACCTCCAGCTGAGAGAGGCCATCGTAGGTGGTCAGGGTATCGGCCAGAAGCCCGGTCGCCTCGGCGTCGGTCAGGTGTACCAGCGCGACCGGCTGGCCACTCGAGAGCGCGGAGGCTACCGCCTCAGCCGCACTCAACTGGAGGGCGGACGGCGGCGCCGGGCTCACCGGGGGGTAGTCCGGAGGCGTGGTCCATTGGTGGACTGCGAAAAGCAGCAGGCCCACCACCACGACCACCGGGATCAGACACCCCAGGCAGTTGAAGGTGCAGCCGCGCCGAATCGCCCCGAGCACCTCAGCTGGCCTGCGAGTTAGCCGCCTGCCAGGCAGCGAAGGCCCGCCGATGGGAGGAGAACACCAGGTCAGGCAGATGCCCCGGGTCGAAGCACCCCAGCTCGGGCGCCTCGGGAGTGGGGGTGGGCTGGCCGGCGGTCAGCCGGCCTCGGTAGGCCAGCACCACCAGCCCCCCTTCCTCGGTCACGACGTGGAAGACTCCGGCGAGCTCTTCTACCTGGGCGTCGCACCCAGTCTCCTCACGGCACTCCCGAGCCGCTCCGAAGGCCGGGTCCTCGTCGTCGTCGACATAGCCGCCGGGGAAAGCCCATCCGCCTAGACCGGGCGATATTCCGCGGCGGATGACCAGGAGCCGCCCGTCAGGATCGCTGGCGATCAGGGCCGTTGCCACCTTTGGGCCCTTCCAGGCCACGAAATCACAGTTCGGACAGGCCGGCAGGTCACGTCCCTCGATCTGGCGGAGTCCCAGCGCCGCGCCGCAGGTGGGACAGAAGCGGAACTCGGTCTTCATCGGCCTCGGGAACCCCTGGTCATCGCTGCCGTCTCCTCCCGACCAGGTCCCGCCGATGGCCCCTCGCCTGAGTGCGTGGAGCGGCAGAGACCGCCACCGGGGCCACCAGATGATACGTGGCCAAACTGCGAACTCCGAAGCGCCTAACGGTCGGTGAGGCGCCGCAGGTGGTCTCGGTTCCAGTCCAGAGGGTCCTCCAGCGACCCTGTGCCTCGGACGATCGCGTTCCCCCCGAAGCGGTCGCGAAGCCCGTCCAGGGCCACGTCCAAGCGCTCGCCGCGGTCGGTACCCCGCTCAAACAGGCTCATCTGCCGGGCTTCGCTCAACCCTTCGGCGCCAACCCCGAGGAGCCGCACCGCCAGGGCTTCACTCCAGTTCTCATAGAAGAGCTCGAGGGCCCCGCCCTGTAACTCCTGGTCGGCGTAGGTCGGCTCAGGCAGGTGGCGCCGCCTGATGACCGTCTCGAAGTTCGCGAAGCGCATCTTGAGCGTCACCGCCTGGGCGGTGAGGGACGAGGCTCGGAGGCGCCTCCCCACTCCGGCGGAGAGCGCTCCGATATGAGCCTCCAGCTCTTCTCTTGAGGTCAGATCCTGGGGATACGTCTCCTCACGACTGACCGACTTGGGGATGCCCGGCAGCGTGACCACGGTTGGATCGAGCCCACGGGCTCGAAGCTGGAGCACCTCGGCATTAGGCCCGAGAGTCTCCTGGAGCAGGGCGGTCGGCGCCTGCGCCAGCCGCCCGAGGGTGTCGATGCCCAGGAGATGGAGCTTGGCGATCGTCTTGGGGCCGGCGCCCGGGAGACGCTCCACGGCCAATGGGGCCATGAACTCGGCCTCCTCGCCTGGGAGCACGATCACCTGCCCCCGGGGCTTGCGGAGGTCCGACGCCACCTTCGCCACGACCTTGGTCGTGGCCACCCCGACCGAGCAGGGAAGGCCCAGTTCCGAGTCCAATCTGGCGCTGATCGCCTGGGCAGCCGCCGCACCGCCTCCGCTCAGCGACTCGGTGCCGGTGAGGTCGAGGTAGGCCTCGTCCAGTGAACCGGGTTCAACCAGCGGGGTGAACTCCGCGAAGATCGAGAAGACCTGCTGGGAGATCCGGGCGTACTCCGCGATGTCAACCGGCAGAACGATCAGCTCGGGGCAGAGGCCCAAGGCCCGGCCCAGCGGCAGTGCCGAGTGAACCCCAAAGCGTCGGGCTTCGTAGGAGGCCGCAGCGACAACTCCGCGACCGGTGTTCCGTGGCTCGCCGGGATGCGACTCGTGGCCGCCGCCTACCACCACCGGCTTTTCGACCAGCTCTGGCCGGCGCAGCAGCTCGCAGGAGACGAAGAAGGCGTCCAGGTCCACGTGCAGGATCGTTCGCGTCCTCGCCATCGGCTCGGGCCCGCGGGGTCAGCTCCCCCCGCTGAAGGTCCGGCTGGCCAACGCCTCGACCGGGTCCAGCTGCGCGCTGACCCACTCCTTCTCCTCGCGCCGGAGTGCCTCCAACTCCCCGAGCACCTCCTGGAGGATCCCGCCCCGGGGCACCGCGCGCGGCTCACCTGTGCGCCGCTTGAACTCGGCAGCTTCGGCCTGCAGGCTGCGCGGCGAGATGGTGACGCGAAGGGGTATTCCCCTCAGATCAGCGTCGGCGAACTTGACCCCGGGGCTGGCCTCTCGATCGTCGAAAAGTACCTCGACTCCGGCCGCCAGCAACTCCCGATATGTGGACTCTGCGAGCTGAGTGACCGGCTCGTCGTGGCCAACCGAGACCAGGGCCACCTCGAACGGCGCCACCCCGATCGGCAGGGTCAGCCCGCGGTCGTCGTGGTGCTCCTCGGCGACGCACGCCAGCAACCGGCCGAGCCCGATCCCGTATGAGCCCATCACCACCGGCAGCTGCTGGCCTGCCTCGTCGTTGTAGAGCGCCCCGAGTTTGACGCTGTATTGGGTGCCAAGTTGGAAGATGTTGCCGTACTCGATGCCGCGCCGGATTCGCAGGGGTGCCCCGCAGTTGCTGCAAGGGTCCCCGTCGGTGGCCGCGGCCAGCCGGACCACCCGGTCCACCCGGCAATCGCGAGCCAGGTTGAAGTTGCGCAGGTGCCAGCCTTGCCGATTGGCTCCGGTCACCAAATTGCGTCGGCGGGTGATCACCTCATCGGCAACCACCACGGCCGCATCCCCCGCCAGCCCTCGAGGTGACATGTACCCAGGCACTCCTCCGGCGCGCTCCACCTCCTCCGTGGTGGCTGGGCGAAGCTCGACGGCGCCCGTGGCGTTGCGCAGCTGGGCCAGGTTGACCTCCGCCGGACCTGGCACCAGGGCCACCACCAGCTTGAGAGGCTGGCCGCGCTGGAGCTCCGCCATGAAGGCGACCGACTTGGCGATCCGAGAGGGTTCCACTTTGAGGAACTCCGCGACCTGAGCCACGGTGGCCGCCCCCGGCGTCTCCACCTCCTCGATCTCTCGCTCCGGCTCCGTCTCGGCTTCGGGGAGCGCGGTCTCCGCCACCTCCTGGTTGGCGGCGTAGCCGCACCTGTCACACAACACCAGGGTGTCCTCCCCGAGCTCAGTCAGGTACATGAACTCGTGGGCCAGGTGGCCACCGTGCACCCCGACGTCGCTGAGCACCGCCACCACCGGGACGCCCGCCCGCGCTGCGATCTTGAAGTAGGCGTGGAAGTGGGCGATATAGGCTCGTTGCAGCCCCGCCTGATCACGATCCAGGGAGTAGGAGTCCTTCATGGTGAACTCCCGGGTACGCAGCAGCCCGCCCCGAGCCCGGGGCTCGTCTCTGAACTTGGTCTGAATGTGGTAGACAATCCGGGGCAGGTCCCGGTAGGAGCTCACGTTCGAGGCGGTGAGATCGGCCACCACCTCTTCGTGGGATAAGGCCAAGGCCATGTCGCGACCACGTCGGTCCTGGAAGCGCAGCAGCACCTGGTCGATATGATCCCAGCGCCCGCTCCGCTGCCAAAGCTCCGCCGGTTGGACCACCGGCATGCAGAGCTCCTGGCCGCCCAGGGCGTTCATCTCCTCCCTGAGGATCTGGCGAATCTTCTGCTCGGTGCGCCAGCCCATCGGCAGGTAGCTGAAGATCCCGGTTGCCAGCTGCTGCACAAAGCCCGCCCGCAGCAACAGCTGATGGGATTCCAGCTCCTCGGTGGGGGCGCTGCGCCTGGTCGAGCCGAATAGGGCGCTAACTCGCATCGCTCAAGTGTACGAAGCCCCCTGACCTCGCCAGAGATGGCGGCGAGTCGCCTCCCGGCTCAGTCGAGACGGGCCAAAAGATCGCTCCACACGGTCAGCTGATCCGCTCCCGACTCAGGCGCTCTGGCGCCGGGCGCCAGGATCGCCTTCATCCCGGCGGCGGTAGCGCCCTCGATGTCGGCCTCCCACTCGTCGCCGATGAACCACACCGATCGGGCCGGTACCCCGAGCCGCTTTAGCATCTCGACGAAGATCCTCAAGTCCGGCTTGCGCCAGCCGATCTCGCTCGAGAAGAGAACGGCGTCGAAGTAACCGACCAGCTGGAAGCGCTCGAGCTGCTCATGCATCTGACGGGGCGGGAAGGGAGCGTTGGAGCAGAGCGCCAGCCGGATCCCCCGTTCCTTCAGTCTGGACAGAACTTCACGGGCCGGTTCGATCGGCACGACCCCCTCGACCCAGGCCCGCTGCAGGGTCACCCCAACTAGGGCGCTCAGCTGATCCGTCGGCCAGCTACCCAGCAAGTGGTGCATCGCCATCCGGTGCAGCTCCTGGAAGTCGACCTCTCGCCACCGGTTGGCTCGCTGACCCTGGTCGATGAGTTGGTCCACCAGCTGGTCGAGCGCCAGGGCAAATTCCCCTGCGGTTCCATGCCACTTGCTGTTGCACAGCTCCAACTCCGCCTCCAACGTCTCACCGGCGGCCGCAATGGCCGCGTCCGGTCTGATGAAGTCGACGAGAGTGCGGCCGTAGTCGAAGCCGATTCCGGTGGGACGCTCCACCAGGCTCACCCGCCAGTGCCGGCCTCGGGTGGCCGGCGACCACCTCTGGGTCGGCGCCGACGGCGTCGGCGGCGTTCGGCTCCGGCGCCTGGTTCGGCTGCGACCTGGGGCGGCGGGACTCCGATGCTGGGACGCCGACCCTGGCCCCGAGCTGGGGCGGGCTGGGTGGCTGCTGCGCCCGCGGGCCGGCGGCGACGACGACGGCGGCTGGGAGCCGACTTCGGCCGAACTGAGCTGAACTTGGCCAGCAGCGTCTCTTGACGCTCGGGGTCCCAGCTCCCGCTGCCAATCTCCCCGTACGCGGTCACCCGGGTGTCGAACTCGGCCATGAATTCCCGAAGTGGCCGCTTCTCCTTGACTGCATTTGTGATGCGCTTCTCGGCCCAGGGCTGGTACCGGGGAGATTCCGGGTTGAGGAACTCCGGCGGCGGGCCTCCTTCGGGCTCCACTTCGTCAGTAGGGGCGGGCGGCACCTCGTCCGGTCGGTCCACGGGACGAGTATAGGTCGGCCCCCGGGACCGCTAGATCTCCGGCGCTTCGGCCGATGTCGCCGGGTCGGACTGCCCTGAGGGAGCCTTCTTACGGTTCAACCGCAGGGTGAGAGACCCGTTGGTGATCATTGCCGTGCGGGGCGCCCGCCGGGCCACCTGGGTATCGTGAGTGACCACCACCAGGGTCATTCCGCGCTCTTTCCAGAGCCGCTCCATCAGACCAATGATTTCCCGCCTGGTGACCTCATCGAGGTTACCGGTCGGCTCGTCGGCGAGGATCACCTTGGGCTCCTTGACCAGGGCCCGCGCGATTGCGACCCGCTGCTGTTCCCCGCCGGAGAGCTCCGCCGGGAAATGGGCTGCCCGGTCCGCCAGTCCCACCTCAGCCAGCGCAGCAACCGATCGAGATCGCCTCTGAGCGGTGGGGATCTTGAGCGGGACCAGGGCCGCCTCCACGTTCTCGGCCGCCGTGAGGGTCGGCATGAGGTTGTAGTTCTGGAATACGAATCCGAAGTTCTGGGCGCGCACGTCGACCAGCTGAGACTCACCCAGGGCACCTAGGTCGCGACCGTCGAAGACGACACTCCCCGAGGTCGGTCGGTCGAGCCCCCCGAGAAGCAGGAGCAGGGTGGTCTTGCCGTGGCCCGTGGGCCCCTGAACGGTCAGGAACTCACCGTCCTGAAGGGACAGGTTCACGTCCTTGAGGGCGGTGACCTTGCCACGTCCTTTGGAATAGACCCGGGAAAGTTTCTTCAGTTCATACATGAGATGCCTCGGCGGTCGGCTCACGCGGAACTAGGGTCAGCTGGCTGGAATTCAATCGACTCACTCGACCCGCCGCAGCGCTTCGGCGGGCTGCAGACGGGCGGCCCGCCAGCCGCCTAGGATCCCCGCGATCAGCCCCCCCGCGATCGCCAGAGCGACCGCCAAGCCGAACACCGCCAGGCTGAGGGGTGCGGTCAAGTGCAGGAGAACGTTGTGACTGGCGGGTGCGAAAGTGTGGGCGAAACTGCCCCGGGCCCCCGAACCCGTGCCAGTTCCTGCTCCGCCACCCCCGAATCCACCTCGGCCAGCCCTCCCGAAGGGGCTATTTGTGCCAGTCCCCAATCCGGGAGGGAGGATCTTGGCGGTCAAGGTGGGAGCGACCTTGGTGACCAGGAAGGCACCGAGCACTCCGATACCGATCCCCAGAGCGCCTCCGATCACCCCCAGGACCACCGACTCCCCAATCACCTGGCCGACGATCCGGCGGCTGTGCCAGCCCATGGCCTTCAGGGTGCCGAACTCGCGCACGCGGCGGTTAACCGACGCAGTGGTCAGGAGTGCGGCCAAGATCAAGGCGGCCAGCAGGACCAGCACCGCCAACCAGACGCCCAGCGAGTCGGCCAGGGTGGCGGCGGTGCTGAGCGAGCCGGTGACCTGGTTGGCGAGATCCTGCGCGGTCGTGACCGTCGCCTTGGGCATCAGGTGCTGAATCTCGGTCTGGACTTCGGAAATATCCGAGGCGGTGTCGGCCGTGACGTAGATCGTGTTCACCTTGCCGGTATCACTCGCCAGCTTCTGGGACTGGCTCAGCGGCAGGTAGATGTCGTCCGACGAGGCTGTCGCGGAGAGTGAGATCAGGCCCAGTACCGTGAAATTGGTCCCGGCGACGGTGACAGTGGACCCTGCTTTGAGGGAGTGCTGCTTGGCGTAGCTGCTCTCCACCAGGGCCAGTAGCTGGTCACTGGTGGAGGAGCTGTGGCGCACCCGCTGGAACCATTCAGACACCGTCTTGGTGCCCGAGGTGATGTTGGCGGCGCTCAGCGGGCCAAGACCGGAGTCGTCGGCGTTGACGCCGGCCACCGTGAAGGTCGAGACGCTGAACGGAGGTGCTGACGACGAGCTTGGGCTGGGGGAGGATCCGGGCGCTCCGCCGCCGAAGGTGAGGGTGCCGCTGATGTGGATCGAACTCAGGCTCAGGGTGCCGGTCGCGCCGGCAACTCCCTTCAGCTTCGAGATTGCGGCGACGCTTGAGTCATCGATGGTCGTCAGCCCTGCGGTCGAGCTGAGCCGATCTCGGCTGAAGGGAGTCGACGGCGCGGTGCCCGTGGGCGCCCGGCCGCCAAAGTGGAAGCCCCCTCCGCTCCCCGGGGTCGCCGCCTTGGTCACTGTTATGTCGGTCCCGACTCCGTAGAGAGAGTGCAGCACCTGACCTTGGGCCGTCTTCACCCCGGCGGCCGCCGCCGTGACGGTGATCACCAAACCCACGCCGAGAGCGAGACCGATCGCCACCACGGAGGCTGATCGTGCCCGGTGGCGGAGTTCGCGCCCAAGGTAGCGAAAGTACAAAGATCCTCCCGGTGGCAGTGCGGGGCGGATCCCGCCAGACCCGAAGTAGAGCCCATCCGGCTGAGAGTCGTCTCGGGATGGGCTGTGAGTTGTCTGAGGTGGACAAGTTCATGCGGCCCGGGGTCCGGTCGCTACGGTTGGAGACAGGGTCCGAGAATGGACCGGCCGGGTGGTACGGAGGTGAGTAGGTGGACACACTCCTGGCGGACGGCGTCTGGCAGATCGACACGTTCCTGGGTGGCTGGGAAGAGGTCAACTCGGTCTTCCTGATCGACGCAGATCAGCCCTGCCTGGTCGAGACCGGCCCCCAACGAGACGTCGACCAGGTCCTCGCGGGGCTCCAGCGCCACGGACTCGAGCCTGCAGACCTGGCATGGGTGGTTCTCACGCATATCCACCTCGATCACGCGGGAGGGGTGGGAGAGATCGCCCAGCGGTTCCCCAAGGCCAAGGTGGTCTGCCACCCGAAGGGGCTCAGACATTTGGCCGATCCCACTCGGCTGATCGCCGCCTCGGCCCAGGTCTACGGCGCCAGAATGGATTCCCTCTACGGACGGATGACGGCGGTCGACTCCGATCGGCTGGTGGCCGCCGAAGACGGCGGCGTGATTGCGCTCGGCCGGGGCAAGCAGCTGAATTTGGTCAACTCCCCCGGCCACGCCAAGCACCACATTGGGGTGTTGGAGGCCGGGTCCGGAATTCTGCTGGTGGGCGATGCGGTGGGGGTCAAGCTGCCAGGGGCTGGGCCCCTTCGCCCGGCGACGCCGCCTGACGACTTCGACCTGGAGTTAGCCATCGGCTCTCTGCACAAATTCCTGGAGTTGGCGCCCCAACAGTTGATCCTGACCCACTACGGTTCCGCGGGCGATCCGGAGGAGGTGCTGCACGAGGCCGAGGAGAAGCTTCGTACCTGGGCCGCGATCGCCCAGGACGCCTACCGAGAGAGGCCAGAGGTCGATCACATCGAGCAGGCGCTTCGGGAGCGGATCGGTCCACCAGTTGCCGAGTACTCCGACCGGAAAGCCGCCACGGAGACCCTGACCGGCCTTCGATCGAACGCCGCGGGACTATTCGGCTGGCTGGAGCGAGAATCGCGATCTCAGCCCCCAGGGAGCTGAATTAGCTTCCGAGAGCTCCCGCAAGGCGCCTTGCGGCGGCCTCGGAAAGTGACCAGATATGCGTTTGAGGTTGCGGGCGGTCGAGTTGGTGAATACAATGCGGCTGATCGCCCTGCTTCCGAGTTCGGGCTCTACTTCCAGCGGAGGGGTACCAAGATGGCCGTTACCGGCTTTTGCATGAAGTGCAAGACGGCGCGGGAGATTTCCAACCCCCAGCCAACGCAACTGAAGAACGGCAAGCCGGCAACCACCGGTACCTGCCCCGTCTGCGGAACCAAGATCTTCAAGATCGGGAAGGCGGCCTGAGGGCCTTCTCACTCGGCCCCGGCCTCGCTTCGGCGAAGGCCGGGGGCTGGTGAGGCCGGTCGACGATCTCGCCGCGGCCATCCGGGGCCGGGAGCGAGCCTTGGTGGACACGCTGACCCGTTGGGTGGCGATCGCGTCGGTCAGCACTGACCCTGAGCGTGCCGCCGAGGTGCGTAGCTCAGCGGAGTTCCTGCGTCAGGCGGCTCTCGATGCCGGCTTCACGGTCGCCGAGGTCTGGGAGACGGCTGGACATCCGGCGGTATTCGCCGAGCGCTTTGAGGATGCGGACCTCCCCACCATCCTGGTATACGGCCACCACGACGTCCAGCCGGTCGATCCCGTCGCTGAGTGGGAGAAGGCGCCCTTCGAGGCGCTGGAGCGAAACGGACAGCTCCTGGGACGTGGCACCGCCGATGACAAGGGCCACCTGGTGATGCACCTGGAGGCGCTCCGGGGCTTCCTCCAAGCCCGGGGACGGCTTCCGATCAACCTCAAGCTGATCGCCGAAGGCGAGGAGGAAGACGGCTCTGCACACTTCCAGGAGCTGCTGGTCGAGCATCGGGACCGATTGCAGGCTGATGTCGGGGTCATCTCCGACACTGGGATGCCGGATGAGAACGTACCCGCCTTGACAGTGGGCCTGCGGGGCCTCGCCTACTGGGAGCTGCGGGTCGAGACGGCCTCGACCGACCTCCACTCGGGGGTCTACGGGGGTGCCGTCCTCAATCCGATCACGGTTCTAGCCGAGATGGTGGCCAAGCTCCACGACGCGGACGGTCGCGTGGCGGTACCAGGCTTCTACGACGACGTTTTGGAGCTGAGCGCCCAGGAGCGGGCCGAGATCGCGGACGTTCCATTCGATGAGCAGGCGTTCGCCGCCGAGCCCGATGTGGTCCTGGGTGGGGAGAGGGGTTTCACCACTGCGGAGCGTCGCCAGGTTCGCCCCACCATGGAGCTCTGCGGGATCTGGGGCGGCTATCAGGGCAAGGGATCCAAGACAGTGATCGCCGCTCGGGCCGCCGCCAAGCTCTCCTCGCGGCTGGTGCCCAACCAGGAGCCAGACCGGGTGACCGGAATGGTAGAGGCCTATCTGCGTCATATCGCCCCCCCAGGGGTTCGCGTCGAATTCGAGACCATCTCCACCGGCCGCTGGGTGCTCACGCCCTCGCACCACCCGGCCGTGAGCGCTGCCGCGGAGGTTCTGGAAGAGGTCTGGGGCGCGCCGACACGCTTCATTCGGGAGGGAGGCAGCATCCCACCGGTGGTATCGATCGCCGAGGCGCTCGGGGTGCCCTGCGTCCTGCTCGGAGTGGGACTGCCTGGGGACCGCATCCACGCCCCCAACGAGCGGGTGGTTCTGAACCAGCTCTACCGGGGGATGCAGGCGGTCGGACTACTGTGGCAGCGCTACGGGGAATTGGGGAAGGCTGGCCTCAGCGCGCCGCCGGAGCCATCAGCTCCGGCACCTCCAGCATGAAGTCCGACGCCGGGCGCTGGGTGAACAGCACGATCTGATCTCCGGCCTGCAGCGGCGCATCGAGGGGAATCTCCCGGCCGTTGCGTACGATCAGGAGAAGCCGCTCCTCCGCTAGATCGGTGATCTCGCTCGCCTGCCGGCCCACCGCCCTTCCGACTGGCACCGTCACCCGCACCAGCGACGCCTCGCTCCCACCCATGGGAATCTGCAGCACGTCTCCGTGCGTGGCGAGCCCGCTCTCGATCACGCCCAGGATCAGCTCGGTCGCCGACACCGCGACATCCACTCCGAGCTGGTGGAAGAGCTGCACGTTCCGGGGGTTGTTCACCCGAGCGATCGTCCTGGGAACTCGGAACTGGCGCTTGGCCAACTGGCAGGCGATCAGGTTGTCTTCGTCGTCCCCGGTCACCGCCGCCACCACGTCGGCTCGCTCTATTCCACTGGTGGCGAGAAAGGCCATCTCATCACCATCCCCGACCAAGCTGGCGCAGCTGCCCAGCTGCGCCGCGACGAGGCTCGCCCGCGCCGGGTCCTTCTCGATCAACGCGACTTCGTAGCCACCCTCGAGGAGATGCCGGGTCAGATAGAAGCCGACCTTGCCGGCGCCGATCACGATGATGTAGGCGGGTCTCTCAGGCACCTCCCGACGCCCCCGAAGCCGCCACCGCGTGGCGAGCCCGATCCGCCTCGTCCGCGCCGCTCTCAAAGAACGTACGGGCGATGGCGGCTCCCACCACGGTGGGACAGAAGGTGTACATCCCCATCTCCCGATAGACCCGCTCGCGGATCGGATCGTAGATCCGGGTCATCACCCGGGGGATCTTGAAGATCTCCTTGGCGACCTGGGCCGACATGATGTTTCGATTGTCCCCGTTGGTGACCGAGATGAAGCAGTCGGCCTTCTCGGCGCCCGCCTGCTCCAGGATCTCCTGATCGATGCCGCTTCCCAGTACCGCCTGCCCAGAGAAGTCCTCGCCTAGCCGGTCGAAGGCTCGACGGGACACGTCGATGATGCTGACCTCGTGTCCCTCGTTGGCCAGGTCTCGGGCAAGCGTGGACCCCACCCGACCGCACCCAACGATCACCACCTTCACGGCCGCGAGTATATCCCCGATCAGAGAGGCCGTTTTACCCATTCCCGAGCCGCCGCCACGGAGGAAGTCGTGAGCAGCCATTGTTCAGTTCAATAACGGGGACGCACGGCGGACGGTGCCTGTGCCGACGCCTACTTCGGCAGCCCTCGGCGACCGTGTGTTTGCGGAAGGGCAGACCAGCGCCGACCTGAGCGGCGACAATTACTCCCCATGACGTCGAGAATTTTCCGTTCCCGTCCCACGGGCGCAGGGACGCACGAGCGAGCGGGAATTCTCTGGCCCCGCCGAATTGCGGTTCCGGTTCGCGGCTTGCCAGTCGACACGGATGCCCTGAAGGCCGCCTGTCGGCTGGCCCGGCCGGCCAAGGCTGACATCCTGGTTATCACCGTGCTCGAAGTCGCCCGGAACCTGCCGCTATCAGCCAGCCTGGGCGGAGAACTAGGACAGGCGGAGGAGGTGTTGGTGGGCATGGAGGAGGTCGCCTCGAGCCTTGATTCGAAAGTGCAGACCACTGTGCTCCAAGCCCGGGAGGCTGGCCCGGCCATTATTGACGAGGCGCGGCGCTGGGAAGCCGACCTGATGGTCGTCGGCCTTGGCACCAAGCCTCGCTTCGGCGAGTTCACCCTGGGCCGAACTGGCACCGACCTACTGAACCACGCCCACTGCCGCCTGATCCTGATTCGTGCCGCGCTTCCCGAGGGCCTTTCGCCGGTGCGGACCGAGGTCTCCTGATCTGAATCGGCACTGCTAAAGGCCGGTCAGATCCGGGCGCGGTCAGGGGCTGGAGAAGAAAGCCAGCGCCCGGACCAGGTGGCCAGGATCGTCCGCCCCGCAAAGTTCGCGGACCGATTGCTGTGCCAGCGCAGCCATTCCCACGTAGACCGTCTCCACCCCCAGCCAGGAGGCGGTCAAGGGGCCGATCGATCCGGACTAGCCGAAATTCCGGACCTTGGGGGCCGGTGAGCGCGACGCGTCCCGCCAGCCCGAGGTCGCGGTCCAGCCAGGAGTTGAGGAGCGGGACCCCGTAGACCTCGACCCGCAACTGCCGATAACCAGATTGAGGGAATCCGGTTGAGGTTGGATCCGCAGATTGGGGCTATCGTTGTGGGCACCCACGAGTCGGAAGGTGGCGCCAGCCGATAAGCGGCATGGGCCTGCCCAGGCGGTCAGGGTGCCGCCACGAATCAGGTAGTGGCGGGCGCCTGGCGACCAGCTAGCTGATTCCACAGCCTCGGTGAAGCCGGACTGCCGCAGCATCCGGGCGGCTTCGGCGCACGCATGGTGGGCGGTCGGCGACGCGTCGATGAACTGCATGAGCCCGTCCGCTTCTGGGCGACAAATGGCCGCAGTCACCTCGGGATCCAGTCAGATGGGGCGACGGCAACTGGAGTGGTCAGCTCCCAGCTCAAGGATGAAGCCGGCGCCGCCTGAACCAACTCCAGACCAACCACCCGAGAGCTCCGACAACCGCCACAGCCAGGGCGATGAGGAAGGCTCGGCCACCCACCCGGAGGATGTCCTTGTAGTGGCCGCCGACCAGATCCCCAATCGTCAGCACCGTCACGCACCAGAGCACCGAGCCACCCACCATGGCTGGGTAGAAGACCTTGGGGGGGATGCCGGCGATCCCCGCGGCGTACGAGGCGACGTTGCGGGCGATCGGCAGGACCCGCGTGAGGAATACCCCGACCCCCCCCCGCCGGCGCATCCAGCTCTCGGCCTTCTCCAGACGGTCGCCCTTGATCCCGACTCGGGCCGCGATCCGGGCGACCACCGGCCGTCCTAGTCGCAGGCCCAAGGTATAGGAGATGGAAGACCCGATCACGGCGCCAGTGGCGGCGCAGGCCATCGCTGGAGCCAACTGGACTGTGCCCTCGTGGGCGAGAAAGCCCACGGTCAGGAGCACCGCCTCGTCGGGAAGGGGAACTCCCACCGACTCGGCTGCCAGCCAGAACAGGAGGAAGCCGTAGATTCCCACCGCCGGCAGGTGGGTCAGCTCGAAGAGGATGTGGCTCAGGTGGGCCTACCGCCGCGCTCCGGGGCCAGCCGGCGAGACCGCTACTCCTCCTCGAGGTCGCCGGGAGGGGCCACGCCAGCGATGGATCCAACCAGGTCCCCATCGTCCAGGCGCATCAGGATCACGCCGCGGGTCTGCCGGCTGGAGATCCTCACCCCCTCCAAGGGGATGCGGATGATCTGACCTCGGGTACTGATCAGCATCAGCTCATCGGAGAGATCCTCGACGATCTTCATGCCCACGATCTCCCCTACCTTAGAAATCGCGTGCTGATCGAGGGTGTAGACACCCTGGATGGCCCGGCTTTTGACCGGATAGTCATCCACCGGGGTCAACTTCCCAAAGCCGTTCTGAGTCACCACGAGAACATGGCTGTCCGGCCGTACGATGTCGGCCCCGGCCACCAGGTCGTCGCCTCGCAGGCGGACAGCGGTGACGCCCATCGTGTCGCGACCCATCGGACGCACCTGCTTCTCACTGAAGCGCAGCGCCTTACCCTGGCGCGTAACCAGCAGAATCTGGTCCCCGCCGGTGCTGATCCGCACCCAGTTGAGCTCGTCGCCCTCGATAAGGTTCATCGCGATCAGCCCGTTGCGGCGCACGGATGCGTAGGCCGCGGCTGGAGTTTTCTTTATGTGCCCGCGCACGGTCGCCATGACCATGTAGGTCTCGTCGGAGTAGGCGTCGACGGAAAGCATTGAGGTCACTCTCTCGCCCCGATCCAGCTCTACGAGATTGATCACGGCGGTACCCTTGGCCTGCCGAGCGACATCCGGTACCTCATGCGTGCGGAGCCGGAAAACCCTGCCCCGATTGGTGAAAAAGAGCATGTCGGAATGGGTCGACGCAACCTGGAGGTGTTCGACGTAGTCCTCTTCACCAACGCGCTTCGCGCCCATCACCCCTTTACCGCCGCGCTGCTGCTGCCGGTAGTCCGTCGCGGGCGTGCGCTTGATGTAACCACGATGAGTGAGCGTGACCACAACCTGCTCGCGTGGAATCAGATCCTCTTCGTTGAGCTCGATATCACCGTAAGTGATTTCGGTCCGGCGCTCGTCGCCAAACTTCTTGCGCAGCGCCAGAATCTCCTCGCGCACGACTCCCATCAGCCGTTCCCGGGTTTCCAAGATCCCTTCCAGCGCGGCGATGCGCTCCATCAATTCGGCGTGTTCAGCTTCCAGTTTGTCTCGCTCGAGCCGGGTCAGCCGGCCCAGGCGCATGTCCACGATCGCCTTGCTCTGGCGGTCGCTGAGGGAGAAGCGCTCCTCCAGCTGCCGCTGCGCGGTGGCTTCGTCCGGAGCCGCCCGAATCAACTTGATCACTTCGTCGAGGTTCTGGAGGCAGATGCGCAACCCTTCGACGATGTGGGCGCGCTCACGCGCCCGCTCCAGGTCGTGGCGAGTGCGCCGTTCGACCACGGTACGGCGGTATTCCAGGTAGTGATTCAGAATGTTGCGGAGCGAGAGGATCTGCGGCTGCCCATCCACCAATGCCAGCAAAATGCAGGAGAAAGTGGACTGCAGCTGGGTGTGCTTGTAGAGGTTGTTGAGGACGGTGTAGGGACGTGCATCACGTTTCAGCTCGATTACCAAGCGCGTACCTTCGCGGCGGCCGGTCTCGTTACGCAGGTCGGCGATTCCGTCGAGCTTGCGCTCGTTGACTAGCTCGGCGATGGTCTGCAAAACCCGGCTCGGGTTCACCTGATACGGGAGCTCGGTGACGATGATCTGCTCGCGTCCAGCCTTGGATTCCTCGAAGATAACCCGAGCCCGCTGCACCACCCGGCCGTGGCCAGTGCCATAAACCTGGGGCAAGTCGCGGGCGTAGATGATGCCCCCGGTCGGAAAGTCCGGACCGGGGATCAGCTTCATGAGGTCCTCGGTAGTGCACTCGGGGTTGTCGATCATGTGCACCAGGCCGTTGCAAACCTCGGTTAGATTGTGGGGGGGAATGCTGGTGGCCATGCCCACGGCGATGCCGGATGCGCCGTTGACCAGGAGGTTGGGCATGGCCGCCGGCAGAACTGACGGCTCCTTCTTGGTGGCTGCGTAGTTATCGACGAAATCGACGGTGTCTTTCTCAATGTCCGCCAACATCTCGGCCGCGATCGGCGTCATTCGGGACTCGGTGTACCGATAGGCGGCCGCAGGGTCGCCCTCCGGCGAGCCGAAGTTGCCCTGACCGTCGACCAGCGGATAGCGCATCACCCAGGGCTGGGCCAGCCGAACCAGCGTGTCATAGACCGAAATATCCCCGTGGGGGTGGTAGTTCTTGAGCACCTCGCCCACGATGGCGGCGCATTTCTGGTGACTCGCCCCCGGGGTCATACCCTGGTCCTGCATCGCGTAAAGGATTCGGCGCTGGACCGGCTTCAGGCCGTCGCGCACGTCCGGCAGCGCCCGGGCGACGATCACGCTCATCGCGTAGACCAGGTACGACTCGCGCATCTCCTGCACGAGCTCTACCCCGCGAACCCCACCGGCCCGGCCGCCTCCCTGGTCGATTGCCATGGCCTAACTCCCCCGCACTGGCGTGGGAGCCGGATGCTCGACCGCCGATTGCCAGGCGTCCGCCAATCCCGAGCGCACCGCGGCCGTAGCCACGCGGATGGCGCTGCTCACCGCGCGGGCATCAGACCGGCCGTGCCCGATGAAGACCAGCCCGCCGACGCCGAGCAGGGGAGCCCCGCCGATCTGACTCCAGTCCAGCCGTTGCCGCAGCCGGCGCAGAGCTGGCAGCAGCAGGACGGCGCCTAGGCGGGAGCGCAGTCCCGAGCTGGCCTCCTGGCGAAGTGCCGCGATGATGGCGTCGGCCACCCCCTCGGCGGTCTTGAGGGCAACGTTGCCGACGAATCCGTCGGCCACCACCACGTCCACGTTCCCCGAGACTAAGTCGGTGCCCTCGACGGGGCCAAGATAGTTGAGATTCAACTGCGAGATCAGCTGGTGGGCAGCCTGAACCATCGCGTTGCCCTTGGAGGTCTCCTCGCCGTTGCTGAGCAGGCCCACGCGGGGCCGCTCCACCCCCAGCACCTGACGCACGTACTCGCTGCCCATTTGGGCAAACTGGGCGAGCCACTCAGGGCGGCAGTCGACCTGGGCTCCCGCGTCCACCAAGAGCGTGCTCCCAGAGCGCGAGGGGAAGACGGTGCCGATCGCGGGTCGGGCCACTCCCGGAAGGCGCCGGAGCTGCAGCAGGGCGGCGGCCATCGTGGCGCCGCTGCTACCGGCGCTGAAGCAGGCGTCCGCCCGGCCTCGGCCGACCAGCTTCACCGCGACGGCGACGCTTGATTGTGGTTGGTTTCGGACCGCCTGGGCCGGGTGGGCGTCCATGGGCACGGCAGCCTCCGATTCCTCCAGCGTGAGTCGGCCGCCGAGATCGCCCTCGTCTGCGACCAGCGGATGCAGCAGGTCGAGTTGACCGACCAGGATGACACGGAGGTCCTGCTCCTCCCGCAGCGCGACGAGGCTGCCCGCGACCAGGGCTTCGGGGGCGTGATCACCACCCATCGCGTCGACCGCTACCGAGGGAGAGGCCGCGCTCAAATATCCAGGTTCCGGACCGTCTTGGCGTGGGATTGGATGAAGCGCTTGCGCGGCTCCACCGCCACCCCCATGAGCCGGTCGAAGATGTCGTCGGCCCGGAGCGCGTCCTCGACCTCGACCTTCAGCAGCACGCGGTGTTCCGGGTCCAGGGTGGTGTCCCAGAGCTGGTCGGCGGTCATTTCGCCCAGACCCTTGTAGCGCTGGACCTTGCTCTTCTCCCCCATCTCCTTGAGTGCTACTCGGAACTCCTCCTCGCTGTAGCACCACACCAGCCGTTTGCGGGTGCCCTCGATGCGGAACAGGGGCGGCTGGGCGATGTAGAGATGGCCTTCGTTGATCACTGGCTGCAGGTACCGCCAGAAGAAGGTGAGCAGGAGGGTCCGGATGTGGGAGCCGTCCTCATCGGCGTCGGCCATCAGCACGACCCGGTTGTAGCGCAGCCGGCCCAGGTCGAACTTCTCGCCGACCCCTGTCCCCAGAGCGGTGATGAGGTTCCGGATCTCCTCGTGCTGCAGGATCTTGTCCTCACGCGCCTTCTCGACGTTGAGGATCTTGCCCCGCAAGGGCAGGATCGCCTGGTAGCGGCGATCTCTCCCGCCCTTGGCGGTCCCGCCGGCGCTCTCCCCCTCGACGATGAACAACTCGCAGAGCTCGGGATCCCGTTCCGAGCAGTCCGCCAGCTTGCCGGGGAGGGTTGCGGACTCGAGGAGCGACTTGCGCTGGACCAGCTCGCGGGCCCTGACCGCGGCGGCGCGGGCCCGGGCTGCGGTCAAGGACTTCTCGATGATTCGCTTGGCGTCGCCGGGGTTCTCCTCCAGGTACTGGTTGAGCGCCTCCGACACGACCGTTGAGACCTGGCCAGCGATCTCCGAGTTGCCCAACTTGGTCTTAGTCTGGCCCTCGAACTGAGGCTCCTGGAGCTTGACGCTGAGCACCGCCGTCAGCCCCTCCCGGACGTCCTCTCCGGTCAGGTTCCCGTCGCCGTCCTTGAGGATGGCGGCCTTGCGGGCATATCGATTGAGAGTGGCGGTGAGGGCGGTGCGGAAGCCGGTCAGGTGGCTGCCGCCCTCGACGGTGTTGATGTTGTTGGCGTAGGCGAGCACGTGCTCGGAGAAGCCGCCGTTGTACTGGATCGAGACCTCAACCGTGCTGCCCTCAATCTCGCGTTCGATGTACATCGGCCGAGCCTGGACCGCTCCCTTGCCCCGGTTGAGGTGGTGCACGAAGGCCTCGATGCCGCCCTCGAAGTAGAAGTTGGACTCCGCCGGGGGCGTCTCGCGCTCGTCGATGAGCTGGAACAGCACTCGCTTGTTGAGGAAGGCGAGCTCGCGCAGCCGGGTCAGGATGGTCTCTGGGTTGAACTCCTGGGTGTCGGTAAAGATCTGGGGGTCTGGCCAGAAGCGGATAGTGGTGCCGCGGCGGCCCGACTTGGTGTCCGCATCACTGCGGAGCTGGTTCATCGGAATGCCGCGGGAGTACTCCTGACGATAGATCCGCTTGTCGCGGTATACGACCACCTCGATCCGCTCGGAGAGGGCGTTTACCACCGAGAGGCCGACCCCGTGGAGTCCACCCGAGACCTTGTAGCCACCCCCGCCGAACTTGCCACCGGCGTGGAGCTTGGTCATCACCACCTCCAGCGCCGGCAGTCCGGTGGGCTGGTGGATATCGACCGGGATGCCGCGACCGTTGTCGCTCACCAGGCACGACCCGTCCGGGGACAGCCTGACCTCCACTTCGGTGCACTCGCCGGCGAGAGCCTCGTCGACCGAGTTGTCGATGATCTCGTAGACCAGATGGTGCAGACCGTGAACGTCGGTGGAGCCGATGTACATCCCGGGGCGGCGCCGGACCGGGTCCAGGCCTTCCAGGACCTGGATCTGCTCGGCGGAGTAGCCGTTGCCGCCGGGCTTTGACGACTTGCCCTTGCCGGCGCGCTTGGAGCCGGGAGCCGGCGGCTCACCTTCCGGCTGAATAGGCAGCCACATTTCGGGGTCAGGCTCTACCAAATCGCTCCTCTTGGCGAAGTGCACGGCGCGCAGGGCGCTGGCGGGGCGCTCCACCATGACGTGGAGGGCGGTTCCGGAGACCTCAGCCGTACGGAAGCCACACCCAATTTTAGCAGTCCGGAAGGCGCCTCCAGAAGGGCTCTGGACCCCCAAAGAGAAGGTCGCTTGCACATCCCGGGTCAATTCGCGCTATCTTTCGCCATGCACGGCGGCCCGCCGCAGCTGCGGTAGGGCCGGCCGAAAGCAGGCCTCGTGCTTGAGGCTTCGGCCTCAGCCAAGGAGACCGATACCACTCAGCCTGTTCCAGGCTAGTTCCCAACACACGGTTCGACCGGAGGAAGTGGCGCCCTGACGCCCCCAACCCTGACCCTCCAGCACCTCCACCTGGTGGTGCCCGAGGCAACTGAAGCGATGTCGTTCCTCGAGGCCCTCAACGGCCACGGGAACGGTGGCGCCCGCGAGCACTTCGCAGCTCAGATCGGCGCCCTGGACGATTTCGCGGTCATCGCCGGCCAGGGAGACACTCCTGAGGTCACCCTCCTGCTGCCCGGTCTAGATGTCACCTGCACCCCGCTGAGGCCGGCCCGGGCCAAGCGGGAGCGCACTGCACTCCGGGTGGACAGCGTCCGCCCGGCTCCTGCGGAGCGGGACGATTTGGGCAACCGGGTGCTGCGGGTCAGCTGCCGTCGCCCGGTAGTCAGCGCCGAGGACGGCATATCGAGCGACACCTTCCACCTGATGGACCTGGCCAAGCTGGCCCGGGGCTCCAAGGACCCCGACCCCATCCTGCTGGAGACCTTGGCCCTGGTCGACGGCCTGGAGAGTGCCGAACGGAACCGGGCAGCCACGCAGCGAACCCCCTTCGATGGGGTGGTCGAGATCTGGCGCTGCCGGAGTTGTCGGGGACTCTGGCGGGCCGACCGGGACGAGCGCTGCCCCTCCTGCGGAAAGGAGTTCACTGAGGAAGACCGGCGCCGGCCCGAACTGGGTCGGATCGAGTTCTCGGTCCCCAAGGACCACACCATCACCATCTCGGTTGACTCGGCGGTGATGGTGGAGCCCGAGGACGAGCCGCACTACCTGGGTCGGGTCACCAAGGTCGATCACCGGCGCCGGCTGGTGGAGGTGGCCTGCAAGGCCTACGAGGCCGCCGGCAGCCAGGGCTGGATCACCCCTTCCTTCAACAAGCAGCTCTACGCCTCCAAGCGCAGCACCCTGGCCTCGATCGCCTCGGGAGATGCCCGCAGCCTGCTGCTGGCCCAACTGCTCACCGACCCCACCTCCGTCTTCGCGCCCGAGGTGGAGCCCCGGAGCGACTGGCTGACCCCCGGGATGCACAGCAATCCGGCTCAGGATCGAGCGATCGGAATCATGGTGGCGCTGGAGCCGGGACAGGCCGCCCTCATCCAGGGCCCTCCGGGAACTGGCAAGACGACGGTCATCGTGGAGGCGATCAAGCATCGGCTGGCCGAACGGCCGCAGCAGCGGATCCTGGTCTGCTCCCACAGCAACCTGGCGGTGGACAACGCCCTCGAGCGACTCGCCGGTACCGAGGAGATGCGCGCGGTCCGGGTCGCCAAGGCGGAACGGGTCCACCCGGCGGTCGACGCCTTCCGAGTGGAGGATGAGGACGACGAGCGGCTGATTCAGGCCAACGTCTTCTTCGCGACCTGCGCCACCGCGGCGACCTCCTCGATCACCAACGACGAGGTCTACGACATGGTGATCCTGGACGAGGCCAACAAGGCCCGGATCGACGAGGCGCTCCCCTGCCTGCGGCTGGGTGCCGCGGTGGTCATGGTGGGAGATCACAAGCAGCTGCCCCCCGTAGAGGACGACGCCATTTACCAGATCGTGGAGGACCACGCCGCCCTGGAGCAGATCGTCGACACCAGCCTCTTTCAGCGGTGTTGGGAGAAAGGGGTCCCCGATCAGGCCCGCTGCCTTCTGGTCGAGCAGCACCGGATGCATCCAGAGATCTCCTCCTACATCAGCTCCGCCTCCTACGACAACCAGCTGGAGAATGCGCCTGAGGTTCTCGAATACGAGTACGTGACCCGGCGTCCCTTCCCGGTGGCGCTGCACATGGTCGACACCGCCGGGCTGCGGGGCGGGCGGGAGCGGCGCGGCGCCGGCGGCGCCCTGCGGAACGACGCCGAGGTAAGGGTGTGCGCCCAGGTGGTTCGAATCCTGGACGAGAGAGCCGACCCGGAGCTCTCCCTGGCAGTGATCGCCATGTACGCGGACCAGGTAGACCGGCTGCGGCAGGCCCTCAGTCGCCGGCACTTCCGTCGCCAGGTGAGGATCGACACCGTGGATTCCTTCGAGGGCCGGGAGGAGGACATGGTGGTGATCTCACTCGTCCGCAGCAACGAGCGGGGAAGGATCGGTTTCCTGCGGGTTCCCAACCGGCTCAACGTGGCCATCTCTCGAGCCCGACGCTTGGTGGTATGCGTCGGCGATGCCGCCACCCTGCGGGCCGGGGAGGAGACCATGTACGGCCGCCTGGTGGAGGCCGCACGGGCCTGTGGTGGCTACCTGATGGCGACCGACCTCCTCGGCGGCCGTGCCAGCGTTCGACCGAGGCCGGTGCGGCGGGGCGTGCCGGGTACTCCGGGATCGCCCCAGGAGGGTGATCCCAATGCTCCGAGGCGCAGCCGTCGGCGTCGCCGGCGGCGCCCCTTGACCGTCCCGGGGCAGACCGCCGCAGCACCGGGCACGCCTACGACTACGCCGGCTTCCGGTGAAGTCGTCGACCCGGCGAACCGTCCGGCCAAGAGGCGCCGTCACCGCCACCGCTCACGAGGGGGCTGGGCCGGAACCCCGGCGGTGGTGGGTCCCGACGGAGTCGCCGTATCGCCTCCCCCCGCCGGGGCTCCCCGGCCACCCGGCGAGGGCGCTCGGCGGCGTCGCAACCGGCATCGCCGCCGCGGTCCTCGGCCGCTGGGAGACCAGAGCCCAGACACCCAGAGCGGCCCGGGAGGCGCGCATCAGCCATCGGCCGGCGGCGAAGCCACGGGATGACACTGCCTCAACCCCCAAAGCTGTTCGTGGTCGGTGCCGGCCTGATGGGCTCAGGGATTGCCCAGACGGCAGCCCGAAGCGGGCTCGAGGTGCAGCTCTTCGACTCCCGACCCGGGGCGGCGGCTACCGCCGCGGGCCAGATCGGCGAGCGGCTCTGGCATGCCGAGGAGGCCGGGCGACTCGCGGCGGGAGGCGCGGACGCAGCCACGGCTCGGCTCGCCGTGGCAGATGAGCTGGGGGCAGCAGCGGCCACAGCGGACGTGATCGTCGAGGCGATCACGGAGGAGCTGGGGGTCAAGCTGGAGCTCTGGCGTGATCTGGACCAGATCTGCGCCGGGACGGTCCTGTTCACCAGCAACACATCCTCGATCCCCATCACCAGACTGGCGGCCGCGACCTCGCGCCCGGAGCAGTTCATGGGAATGCACTTCTACAGCCCGGTTCCGGTGATGAAGCTGGTCGAGCTGATCCGCGGAGTGCTCACCTCCGATGACACCTTCACCAGCATCGAGGGACTCTCCCGGCAGCTGGGAAAGACACCAGTCAGCTCAGCCGATACTCCGGGCTTCATCGGGAATCGGATCCTGATCCCGTTTATCAACGAGGCGATCAAGGCCCTTCAAGAGGGCGTTGGCACCGCTGCCGACATCGACGAGGTGGCCAGGCTCGGTTTCCGTCATCCGATGGGTCCGCTGGAATTGGCCGACTTCATCGGACTCGATGTGATCCTGGGCATTTGCCAGGTGATGTATGAGGGTCTCCATGACCCGCGCTACGCGGCCAACCCGCTGCTGGAGCGGTTGGTGGCGGCGGGCCAGCTGGGTCGTAAGACTGGTCGAGGATTCCACCCCTACGACGACTCGCCCGGCCCGCGCTGACCGAGGTCCGGTCGATTTGCGACGCTCAGGGACGTCCTGAAGCTGGGCGAATATGAGGCCGCCCGGGATGCAGCCACGGCTCGCACGCCGATTTGACCCCGCTCCCCGAGTGCCCAGCATCACAGCAGCAATCTCATCACCGGCCGAGTGGGGTACGTGCGGGCCACCTCGGTGAATCCCGCGGCCGAGAACATCGCCACGGTCCCGGTGAAGACGGCGGACCCGCCCACCCGAGTCGCGCTGAGCGCGGCCACATCAACCGGATGACCCTCAAGAGCCGTGGCTCCGTGCTCGCGAGCGAACTCAACAGCCGCCTTGAGTAACGCCGACCCGACCCCGGATCGTCGGTGGCGGCTGTCGACGGCAAAGCAGGTCACCCACCAAACCCCGGGGTCCTCGCTGAGCACTCTTGCCAACACCCGGTTGCCACTCAGGCGGGGAAAGCCAGATCGGGGCCCGAGCCTTGTCCATCCGACAGGCTGATCGTGGACATAGGCGAGGAGCCCCGGCGGGACAGCGGCGTGGGCGACTTCCCGCCGCAAAGCGGCGCGGTTGTCCCGGGTGGCTGCCAACTCCGCAGCGTTACGGTGAGCCGATCGAAGAAAGAGACTGCACCAGCACCAGGACGGATCTTCGCCACGGCGACCGAACACGGTGACGAGGTCGCCCCAGCGGTCCAGGGTCGCCGGTCGTACCTGAACGGACACCGCTCGATTCTATGGACGGAGCTCGGCGGGCCGGCTAGCGGGACATGATCTCGGCCAGATAGCGCACCGAGATCGGGTACCGATACTCGATCCCCATGTGGCCGCCATCGAAGAGCTCGACCCTAAGGTTGGCAACACCGTGTTTGCGCATGGTGGCGGCCACCGCTCCTGCGCACACCTCGAGGTGCCATTCGTCGGCTCGACCTCCTTCCAGGTAGACGGCCCGCAGGGATCGGGCAGCATCGGGGTGAGTCGCGATCAGCCGGACCGGGTCTAGGTCGAGCCAGCGCTGCCATACCTCCGGTCGCATGATCCCGGTCACCAGGTCGAAGGGAATCTCCGGGGTTCCATCGGAGGCCGCCGAATAGCACGCCGCCATGCACCACAGGTCGACGAGCACGTGGTCGTGGGGCTGCGAGAGCGCGGGCCGGGTGCGGAAGTCGGCCCAGAAGTTGGCGTACGAGCCCTGGTAGTGATCGCGGAGCTGGCGCACCGCCTCCGGAAACTCCGGCAGGTAGCAGAACTCGAAGAGCGCGTCGCCCGCGTGGCTGGCCAACGCCCCGAAGAGGTCGGGCCGGAGCAGCGCGCTGACCATCGCCCCGTATCCCCCACTCGACTTGCCAGCAACGGCGCGGTGGTCCCGGTCGGCCAGGGTGCGGAAGGTGGCATCGACCCCCGGCACCACCTCCTCGCAGAGATAGCTGTGGTACTTACCGGTCCCGGCAGAGTCGAGGAACTGGCTGCCACCGAGACTGGTCCAGCAGTCCGCGAAGACCAGCAGGCAGGGGGGTGTGCCGGGGTCGCTGAAGAGCTCATCGAAGAGCTCGATCGACGTTCGGCGGAACCCGGAGCGGGACCCCCACATGTCCACCTGGCCGGAAAATCCCTGGAGCAGATAGACGACCGGGTACTTCCGGTCCGGCTGCTCCGCGTACTCAGGCGGCAGGTAGACCCAAAGTGGTCGGTCAGCGGGGTCGCCCAGGGGGTTGCCCTGCAGCAGTCGGCTGTGCAGGACCAACTCCACCAGCTGTCCGCGCATCGGCCAAGCCCAGGGACCCCCCGGTGGTGGTGAGACCTCGAGGAGGGCATTCGGTCCGTCATTGCTGGTCATTGGTTCCTCCCGGGGGCAGGATGTTTGATCTGGCGGCCGAGTCGGTTGTGCCGACCAGGGCTCACGATAGCCGGGGCTCGGTCGGGTCGGAGGCTGCGGTCGGCGCCTGGTCGCTCTCGCCGAGCAGAGGTACGAAGCGGCACTCGCCCAGATCCTGCCGGGACCAGCTCCGGTCGCCCCGGGTGAGGCACCAGAGTCGCTCTCCCTGCGGTCCCATCACCGGCGCGATCAGCTTTCCGGGGAGTGCGACCTGATTCAGCAGCGCGCTGGGAATCTCGCGGGTCGCCGCCGAGACGACGACAGCGTCGAAGGTTCCGTGCCCCGGCGCTCCCCGGCGCCCGTCACCGACGAGAACTTGCACCATGGACACGCCAGCCCGATTGAGGTTGCGCCGGGCCCGGACTGCAAGTTGGGGGATGAGCTCGACGGCGATCACCTTCCCCGCCCCGGCCGCCCGCAGGACGGCGGCCAGGTAACCGCTGCCGGCGCCCACCTCCAGCACCGAGGCGCCCGGGCGCAGATCGAGCGCCTGCACCACTACGGCGACGATCCAGGGTTGCGAGCAGGTCTGTCCCAGCCCGATCGGCAGCGCCCGGTCCTGGTAGGCGCGGCTCCTCTGCTCAGACGGCAAGAACGTCTCTCGGGCAACCCTGCCCAGCGCCTCCAGGGCGGCCTCGCCGATCCCCATCTCGCGGAGGGTCGCCATCAGCTCCTGCCGGTCGGAGCTCAGCTCTGGTTCAGGATCTGAATACAGTGGTCGACGTCCTGGGAATAGAGGGTGGCCGGCACTCGCGCCGGGATCGCTCCCTTGCCGACGGGCAGGTAGAACCCGTGCACCTTAGGCGTCACAAACTCGGAGTCGACGAAAGCTACTTTCACCGAAGTATTGACCGGGGGAAAGACAGCCACCATCCACACTTTGGCCCCGGGGTTCACGTCCGCTGAACAGACGTCCAGGCGGTTGCTGGAGATGACCACGATCGGGCGAATGGGCTGGTAGTAAGTCTTCTGGAGAGCGCTGTGGACGCCGCGGGGGTCGAGGCGCGAGGTGACCCGGGATTCCAGCACCGTCTGGGTCAGGTCGACCGCAGTCGTGGAGGCTCCCGGGTTGGTGGCGGTGACCACCACCTCGAGCAGCGGCCCCAGTCCAGCGAGCGACCTGGCGTCGTTGGCCTCCGATCCAGAGAGCAGCGGGAGGACGTCCCTGAGCTGAACCTGGCGGACGTAGTAGAAGTGTAGGTAGGTGGGATCGGTGTAGAAGCCTCCGTCTGGGGAACTGGTCACCAGTGCGTTGTCCAGGGGACGCGCGTGATGGCTGATCGGGAGACCGCTACCCAGCGCCGCAACCGCCTGGCTGGCGCTGGGGTTGGAGCCGCAGCCCGCAAGGAGCACGAGCCCCGCTAGCAGCGTCGCGCCTGAAATCTTGCGCCCCCGGCGGGGGGGGCTCAGCAGAGAACTGGGGGAGACGGACAAGTCGCATGCCTCATGCGGGGGGCGGCAGCGCCTGGCCGTCCGCCGTCAACAGGTCGCTCCGCACGAACACTGAACGGGTCCGATAGCCGGCCGCCTCCAGCCGCTCCCGGCCCCCCTCCTCGCGGTCCAAGAGGGTGTACATCGCCACGACCCGGGCGCCCGATGCGACAACTTTTTCCGCCGCCTGCAGCAGCGATCCGCCGGAGGTGAGGGCATCGTCCACTAGCGCCACCTGCTCCCCCGGTTCCGGAGTCGGTCCGGCGCACCAACCGCCGGCACCGTGCTCCTTGACCTCCTTGCGGACGATGAAGGCGGATATCCGAGGACCTCGGTCAAGGGCGCTGCAGAGCGCCACTGCCGTTACCATCGGGTCGGCACCGAGGGTCGGGCCTCCGATCTTGCCGACCCCGTCCTCGCGTGCGAACCGGAGCATGGCCCGGCCCACCAGCAAGGATCCCTCGGGATCGAGCGTCACCAGCCGCCCGTCGAAGTAGTAAGGACTGCGGCGGCCACTAGTGAGCTGAAAGTCTCCGACCCGAAAGGCCCGGGTCACCATCAGGCCCAGCAGCTGCCGTCGCTCCGACTCGTCCTGGCTCACGCCGAGGGCGCATCCGGGCGCCACCGCAGCACCGGATGGCGCGCCGCGGTGACTTCGTCCACCCGGCCCACCGGCGCCTGGTGGGGTGCCGTGTGCAGGATCTCCGGGTCCCGCCCACCCTCTTCCATGATCGCTCCCACAACCGCCGCCAGCTCGTCCAGCGATCGCTTGGACTCCGTTTCAGTCGGCTCGAACATCATCGCTTCGGGAACCGTCATCGGGAAATAGACAGTTGGTGGGTAGACCCCATAGTCGATCATTCGCTTGGCAATATCCAATGCGCGCAGGTCTGAGTACGGAGGCTTAGCTCGCTTCGGCGAAGCGACGAACTCGTGAAAAGAGTCTGCGTCAATGGCGACCGGGAGCCACGGGTCCAACCTGTGGCGTAGGTAGCGCGCGTTCAGCACCGCGTCGCGCGCGACTTGAGGAAGCCCACCGCCGTAGGCCCGAATGTACGCATAAGCGCGGACCAACATGCCAAAATTACCGTAAAAAGATCGCACTTTGCCAATGCTATTCGGACGTTGATAGTCCCAGGCGAAGCCGCCCGACGTGCGCTCGATGCGGGGTACCGGAAGGAAATCTTCCAACTGGGCAGAGACGCCCACCGGGCCAGCTCCCGGGCCACCCCCTCCGTGCGGCGTGGAGAACGTCTTGTGAAGATTCAGGTGAACCACGTCGAAGCCCATGTCGCCCGGTCGGGCCACGCCAACCAATGCATTGAGGTTGGCGCCGTCGTAATACAGCAGGGCACCAGCCGCGTGGGCGAGCCGCGCCATCTCCTCGATGTTGCGCTCAAAAATCCCCAGGGTGTTGGGATTTGTGAGCATCACGGCGGCCACATTTGGCCCCAACTTCGCCGCGAAGTCCTCGAGATCGACCGTGCCGTCAGACGCGCTGTGCACCGTTACTACCGTGAGTCCGCACTGGGCAGCGCTCGCGGGATTGGTTCCGTGCGCAGTGTCGGGAATGATGACCTCGGTACGCGCGTGATCTTCCTGACGCAGGTGGTACGCCTGGATCATCCGAAGGCCGGTCCATTCGCCGTGGGCGCCAGCGGCTGGTTGCAGGGAGACCGCCTGCATGCCCGTGATGTGGCACAGCATCTGCTCCAGGTCCCACATCAGCTCCAGCGCGCCCTGGATCGAATCCACCGGCTGGAGCGGGTGGATGTCCGCGAATCCGTCGAGCGCGGCTGCCTGCTCGTTGACGGCGGGGTTGTACTTCATCGTGCACGACCCCAGCGGATAGGCGCCTTGCTGCAGGTTGTGGTTGCGCCGCCCGAGCCGTCCGAAATGCCGCGCTAAGTCGGGCTCGTTCACAGCGGGGATCTCGGCCCTGCGCCGGCGCCGCCAGATGGACGGCAGTGCCTCCGCCAGACCGGGCCCGTCGACGCCCGCCGCGGGAAGCATCGGACCTGGGCTGTCCCGACCGGTCAGCTCAAAGAGCAGCGGCTCGGGTCCCGCCCACGTTGGCTCGGGCGTCAGGCTCAAGTCCGGACCCCCACCGGAAGGCTCGCGGCCGACACCCGGCCAAGGCGGGTGATCAGCCGGTCGATGGCGGCGGGTGAGGTCATCTCGGTGGTGCAAACCAGAAGGCAGCGGTCGAGCTCCGAATCGACCGCGCCTAGAGGGTAGCCGGCCAGAATGCCCTCGCGGGCCAGCTCGCGGGCCAGCGACTCGGCCACGACCGGGGTCTCTATGACGAACTCCCAGAGAAAGTCGCGGTCTGGGAACTTCAGGCCGAATCCCGGGATCTGCTGGAGCCGTGCGGCGAGATGGTGGGCTCGGCGGTAGGAGATGTCGGCCACGGCGCGCAGGCCGGGCTCGCCCATCTTGGCCAGGTAAGCGGTGGCGGCCAGCGCCATCAGGGCGTGATTGGTGCAGATGTTGGACGTCGCCCGCTCGCGGCGGATGTGTTGTTCGCGGGTCTGCAGGGTCAGGCAGAAGGCGCGGCATCCCCGAGAGTCGGTGGTCATCCCCACCAGACGCCCGGGGATGCGGCGGATCAGTTCATCGCGGCAGGCGAGCAGGCCGACCGTCGGTCCTCCGAGCTGGGGCGGGATCCCCAGTTGCTGGCCGTCGGCGGCGACTAGGTCAGCTCCCAGCGCCCCGGGTGGCTCGACCACCGCCGCCGCAATTGGGTCCGCCACCACCAGGGCCAGAGCTCCTGCCTGGTGCGCCAGCTCAACCAGTTCCGCCACCGGTTCCAGCAGTCCCAAGAAATTGGGCTGGGACACGACCACCACCGCTGGATCACCGTCCGAGAGGGCCGTGCGCACGCTGTCCAGGTCAGTGACTCCACCGTGCTGGGGAAGCTGAACCAGCTCCGCCCCCCGGCCAGAGATGTACGTCTTGAGCACTGCCAGCACTTCAGGGTGAAGCGTGGAGGCGGCCAGCACTCGGGGCCTGCCGGTGTGCAAGGTTGCCAGCAGCGCACCCTCAGCGGTGGCGGTGGCCACGTCGTACATCGAGGCGTTGGCGACGTCGAGATGGAAGAGCTCCGCCACCATCGACTGGAACTCGAAGATCGACTGGAGGTAGCCCTGGCTGGCCTCTGCCTGGTACGGGGTGTACGCGGTGTAGAACTCAGGGCGCCCGATCGTGGCCCGCACGATCGCCGGGATGAACCGGGAGTAGACCCCCGCCCCCAGAAAGCAGTCCCACTGCGACAGCGGCCGGTTGCGCCCGGCAAGCCGGCGCATCTCCGAAATCAGATCTAGCTCGGAGAGGGGTGGAGCCAGCTCCAGCTTTGGATCGCGCAGCCCCACGGGGACATCGCGAAACAGCTCGTCGACGGAGTTCAAGCCCAGGGCGGAGAGCATCTCCGCTCGATCTGAGTCCGAATTTGGAAGATAGGCCATGAAAAGGCTGGCGCCCCCGCTGAGAAGTCCGACCGCTAGTGCGAATCCGCCTGCGCGAACGAATCGTACGCGGCGGAATCCAGGAGATCGGCCGGTAGATCTCCCGCGACGCGAACTCGGATCAGCCATCCCTTGCCGTGCGGGTCCTGATTGACCAGTTCGGGCGAGGCGCTGACTTCGGCGTTGACGGCGACGACCTCACCGCTTACCGGCGAGTAGAGATCACTGGCCGCCTTGACCGATTCCACCGCCCCGAAGCGGGTACCGGCAACGACCATGGCCCCCAGCTTCGGCAGCTCGAGGAAAATCACGTCTCCGAGTTGGGACTGCGCGTGGTCGGTGATCCCCACCACCACTTCTCCCGGGGCTGCTTCGTGGACCCACTCGTGGGTCTTCGTGAAGCGATACGCGCTCAAGTCGGGCACCAGCTCTCCTCCCGTTCCTTCCAGCCCGCTCCGTCAGCTCTCGGGTCGTTTGTAGAAAGGTAGCGGTACAACCGGCGCCACCGCCCACTGCTGCGGGTCGGCTCGCAGCTGGATCCGCAGTTCGGTGCCCGGCTCAGCTTTGCCGGGCTCGACGTAGCCCATCGCCAGTCCGGCGCCGACGGTGAATCCGAACGAGCCGCTGGTCACCTCACCGATCTGGCGCGAGCCCTGATAGATCGGATGACCGTGACGGGGGATCTCTCTTGGGCCAAGCTTCATCCCGATGAAGGCTCGGGGCGGGGCGGCCGCGATCGCGGCAAGCGCCTCGCTGCCGACGAACAGGCCCTTGGCCGGCTTCACCACCCAGCCCAGTCCGGCGCTGAGTGGATCTCCCTTCTCGTCGATGTCCTGACCGTACAGTCGAAATCCGGCCTCCAGGCGAAGGGTGTCGCGCGCCCCCAGCCCGGCGGCGACCAGGCCGTGTTGAGTGCCTGCTTCAAGCAGCTCCGACCACAGCCGCTCGGCTTCGCCTGCACTGGCATACAGTTCGAACCCGTCCTCACCGGTGTACCCGGTTCGAGAGACCCGGACCGCCACCCCCGCCACCTGGCCAAACCGGTGGTGGTAGTAACGGATCGACGCCAGGTCCTGATCCCTGCTGAGTGACTGCACGATCCGTGTGGCCTGCGGGCCCTGGACAGCGAGGAGAACGATTTTATCAGAAACATCCTCGATCTTGGCGTCATAGCCGGCCAGACACCGCCGCATCCACTCCAGGTCGACGTCCCGGCGGGCCGCGTTGACGACACACATGAAGTCGTCCTGGTCGCGGTACACCAGGAGATCGTCGACGATGCCGCCGTCTGAATGGCACATCACGGTGTAGAGCGCACGCCCGGGAGTTAGCTTGGAGACATCGTTGGTTACTAGCCGCTGCAGGAAGTCAAGGGCTCCAGGCCCGGTGACGTTGACCTCCCCCATGTGAGAGACGTCAAAGAGGCCGGCCCGCTCCCGCACCGCCACATGTTCCCCGCGAATCGAGCCGTAGTGGAGTGGCATCGAGTAGCCGGCGAACGGCACCATCTGGCCCCCGAGTGCCCGATGGACCTGGTCGAGCGCGACGTTCTTGATTCCGCCAGTCATGAGCCTTCGATCTCCCCTAGGATGCCCATCAGTTCGACGTCGTGCTGTGACCGAGCTTCGTCCACCGCTCGCCGCAGCTGCGCCACTCTGGCCACTGGCCAGCTCATATGAGCCGCGAGCTGCAGGTCGGTCGGGGCGGTCGCCGAGTTGAGCCGCAACTCCGCCTCTGCGGCGAAGAGCCGCTCCGCGTCAGCGGCCCAGCGCAGGTCCTCCAAACGGGCTGCTTCCTCGTCGGCGGTCAGAGAATCCATCACCTGGCCGACCGCCTGCCGCACCCGACCCCGGAACTGGTCGGGCGACAGCGGGTGGCTGGGGTCGAGGCCATGGACGACCGTGACCAAGGCGGTGCTCCCTTCCTGGAAGAGGTCCTCTAAAGGAAGGGTCTCCGACTGGTGGGCCTCGGCCGCCTGGAGGACGACCCACAGGGACCCCTCCACCAGTTGCTGGGCACTGTCAGGGGTCGAGCCTGCTGCCGGGGGTCTGGAGAGGAGCTCCGTCAGCCGCTCCTCGGTGAGACGCGGGAATCCAGCAACCAGCTGGTGCACGCTCTGAGGCGTCGCCAAGGCATCCGCCTCCACCTCGGAATCCGACTTCGCTCGGCCCCTGACCACGCCCCGAGTATAGGAGCGGTCGCCGCCTTCCCCGGAACCTTGAATACGCCAACACCCGTAAACTCGGCCTGTGGCTCCAAGTCGCCTCCGCGTGCCCCCTGATCAGGACCTGCTGGTGTTCGGCGCCACCGGCGATTTGGCCCAGCGCAAGCTTCTTCCGGCCCTCTATGAACTCAGCTTGCAGGGCCTACTGCCACGCAAGTGCGACATTTTGGGAACCGCCACTAAAGAGCTTGGCGATCACGGATTCCGGCAGATCGCCGAGCAAGCGGTAAAGCAGTTCGCCAGGACAGCGTTCGATCGAGCAGGATTCGCGGAGTTCGCCAAACGGCTCCGCTACATCACCACGACCCACGACCAGGTGGGCACGGGAGCCAAGCTGGCGAAGGCCCTGCGGCAGCCTCGCCGACTTATCTATCTCGCCGTCCCTCCGTCCGCCTTTGTCACGATTCTCCAGGAGTTGAAGGGAGCCGGACTGGCCAAGGGTTCCTCAGTGATCATCGAGAAACCGTTCGGGCATGACCTCAAGTCCGCCGTGGAGCTCAACGTAGCCCTGCACAAGACTGTCCCCGAGGAGCGGATCTTCCGCATCGACCATTACCTCGGCAAGGAAACAGTTCAGAATCTCCTGGTTTTTCGCTTCGGGAACACCCTGGTGGAGAGAATCTGGAACCGCGATGTGGTGGACCAGGTTCAGCTGACAGTGGCGGAGGATCTCGGTATCGAGAGCCGCGGTCGCCTTTATGAGGAGACCGGAGCGATCCGGGACATCTTCCAGAACCACCTTCTACAGTTGCTCGCCTTGACCTGCATGTCGCCGCCTAGCTCGTTCGACCCGGAGGCCCTGCGCGACGAGAAGGTCAAGGTGCTCAACTCAATTCGCCCTGTCCGCCCGAGCGAGGTGATCCGGGGACAGTACACCAGGGGCTCTGTCAACGGCACCACCATGCCCGGCTATCGCGAGGTCGACGGCGTGTCGCCCGACTCCACCACCGAGACCTACGTGGCGATGCGGCTGAACGTCGATACCTGGGACTGGGCGGGCGTGCCCTTCTACCTCCGCTGCGGCAAGGCGCTCTGCATCCGGCGGACGGAGATCATGCTCTTCTGCCGCGATGTGCCGCTACACCTATTTGAAGGCACCGGGATCGAGCACCTCACCCCGAATCGGGTGACCATCCGGATTCAGCCAGAGGAGGGGATCTCCTTCTCGTTCATGGCCAAGCAGCCGGGAGCCACGGTGGTCGAGCAGCCGGTGCGGATGGATTTCTCCTACGGGCAGTCCTTCAAGACAGAACCGGCCGAAGCCTATGAGCGGCTCCTGCACGACGCCCTCCTGGGAGACCACACCCTTTTTATCCGCCAGGACGAGACCGAAGCCGCCTGGGCCGCTTTGGAGCCGGTCTTGGAGAACATGCCCAGGGTCAAGTTCTACCCAGCGGGCAGCGAGGGGCCGGAGTCGGCCAATTCGCTTCTCCTGTCGGGAGAGTGGCACGACCTCGCGCACCACAACACCGAGCCCGGAGATCTAGCGAGCTGAGGCGCTAGGCGGCTCCCGTTCTCGCCGGGACCAGGTCTGGAACCAGCTGATCCGCCTCGATCCAGCCCTCTTGGACCAAGTCGCCCGTCCCCGCCCGGACTCGCACCCAGCGACCCGTCTGCTGCAGCGCCACCAGTGGACTGGCCGGCCGCACCGGCACGGTTCGCTGGGCCCCGTAGTCGGGACCGGAGAATAGGGGGTATCCGGTTCCAGCCCAACTCTGGACCACCGTGCACGGTCCGGGCGGGATCGTCCGAAGTCGGTAGACGGTGGCCGTGTCGCGCTCTCCACGGGTTAGGATTCGCAGCAGGTTGACAGCCCGGATGGTTGCACTGCGCTGGCCCTGGGCGACTATGGTCAGCTCCGTGCCTTGGGCGGTCGCGTGGCACTCGATCCGCACCTTGGTTTTGGGGCGTTTCACCTTGCTCCACTGTCCGAAGAATCCGTTGGCCAGTACCTGGGCGACCTCGGCTGTGTGGTCGTCGATGATCCGGAAGCTGAACGGCGGCAACGCCATCAGCTGCTCCGCGAGAGCGAACACCTCGCGCGGTGGGGTATATACGGTCGTGACCCAGCGGTTGGTGCGCGGCCTCCCGAGGTAGAGCATGCTCAGATTCTAGGCTGGCGCCCGCGGTCATCGGTCAGCATCCGAGGCCGAGCCGGAGGCTCTCTCAATCAGCGAAGCAGCGGCCGGCGACGCAGCAAGATCGCCTCCAGGCCGTGCACCAGGGGGTCAAGGGGGCCCAAGACCGGCGCGATCATCAGTCCACTGTAGCTGCCCAGCCGGCCACTCCACTTCGTCTTGAATTTGGCGTACCCGTGCGCCGGATCGGCACGGTTGAACCGGCGGGGCACGCCGAACATGTCATAGATCGTGCACCCCTGCTCAATCCCCCATTGCATCATTGCCCACTGCATCGCGTAGCTGGCGTGGGCGCGGGGAACGGCGGTGCTGGTGCCCCCGAAGAGGTGCAC
>Ga0307373_10000953_pt1 | contig 54994 bp, 52 predicted proteins | sample OX2MG_FD_202534 | JGI IMG/M metagenome (GOLD analysis project Ga0307373, IMG submission 202534) | Soil microbial communities from Risofladan, Vaasa, Finland - OX-2 | ecosystem: Environmental > Terrestrial > Soil > Coastal area > Acid sulfate soil | place: Finland: Risofladan, Vaasa | collected... | reverse complement strand
CATCTCCGTTCGCCCCAATCTGACCTCCTTCCGGAAGCCTCATTAGGGGACATTTCTATCGAGCACAAAAGGGGACATTATCATCGAGGTACAACATGCAGATGGTAGCGACGGTCAAACGTTCATTGGTTGACCGTGGGCTTTCTTATCAATAAAAACCCACGGTTACGGAGGCGCTGAGCGTGGCTACCGATTCGCCAGGACAGGGAATTGGCGGGCTTGGATCAGCCTTTTATCAGCCGTCACCAGGGTGAGACTTAGCACGCGCGCCGTAGCGCCGAGAAAATAATCCGCCGGATCGCGGTGCGGCAGGCGCAACTTGGTTGTCTCAAGGGCGATTTCGTGCGTCAGAGGCGCCTCACGCAAGGGCGCGACGGCCATCGCCTTGGCGGCCCACTGGGCGACGTCTTCCGTGAGCACGACGCGTCCCTTGGCCGCGAGCACCGCAAGCTCCCACGTGCTGATGGGAGAAAGCCACAGCTCATTGCGGCGGTCTTGAAGCGCGCGGCGAACTTTTGGCGAGAGGCGTTCCGGCGTGAGGATGCTCCACAGCCAGATGTGAGTATCCAGCAGGAGCTTCACAGGACTTCCCAGTCGCTTTCGTCAGCGGCGGGACGGATGATGTCGCCCACAATGCGCCCCGTGCCCGCGAGCGAGCCCAGCCAATCGTCCGGCCGGGGGGCGGGCGGCGGAGGGACAACTTCGGCAACGGGCTTGCCGAAGCGGGTGATCAGGACCGGCCGCTTCGTGCGCCGAACGCGCTCCAAAACCGCCAGACAGGTTGCTTTGAATTTTGATACCGCCATCGTTTCCATGGCATCCTCTTTCACAACTTGTACCATGGTCAGAGACCATAGTCAAATCGCTTTCGACGCGACTGCGAAAGAATCGCGGACCGAAACAGATGGTCGCCATGGGCAAACGTTCTTTGATTGACCGTGGGTTTTTCTTCCAGGCCCGGAGGGCCGACAGACTTTAGCCCACGACGGCGTGAGCCGTGGGAATCAATCGCCGTTAGAATCCCCCCAAGCCCCGGAGGGGCGAAAGCCAAACGTCCCGTGCTTGACCGTGGACGGCAGCCACGGCACTGCCGTGGCTGCCGTGGGTTCGTTGCGGTCAAAAACCCTTGGCAGACAAAACGCTGTGGCGGCTGCCCGCTTTTCCACGCAGGATGCGGATTTGAGTCGAAAGGGTATAAGGCCGGCCCTCAAAGCTGTAATGGATTTCACCGAACAAAGCCACATTGTTTTTCAGAGGCAGCGGATACTCGTCCGCAAATTCGGAACCTGCTTGCCGCATGGGAAGCGAGCTCCAATGTGACTTGCGGAAGTCCAGGCTCGTGCTACGCGCAACCCATAAGCGCGCAGACTCGGCCGGTTGGCCGGAGCGAATGGTGAGGCGGATTTTCCCGCCCTCGCGCTTATATTGCCAATCGGGTTTCGGCATGGGCGTGGAGGAGGCGATATGGCGGGCGAAAGCGCCCAGAGTGTCCAGCAGCCGCGTGTGATCTTCTCCCTTTTCCTCCATGTTGTGCCCTGCATTGGGCACGTAGAGCACCCGCTTGCTGCCTTGCAGCTCATTCCAATAGAAATTCAAGGCATCTTGAGCCCAGTAAGGATCATTGGCGCCTCTGAAGATAAGCTTGGGTAGGGTCAGATGCTGCCTGTACGTGTAAGGATCGACCATGCGCCATAAGCGGCGGCTGGCGGAAGTCTTCAGCACGGACGGCTTCAGCAAGCCCGCGTTTACGTAATCATCGATCTCGCTGCTGTACGTTCCATAGACCGCCAGTTGGTGCTTCAATTGTACAGGAATATCCAGAGTGTCAATCGCCATGGGCGCGATCGCCACCACCCGCGGGTCGCCCGTCGCGGCCGTCAGCCACGTCGTCCAGCCACGCTTGGAAGCGCCCGCGACGATGAACTTGTTGATCGGCCGGCCCCACCCCTTGGGCGCGAACGCCTGGAGCACGTCCATGGCCTTGAGGACGCTTTTTACCATCGGAAACAACAGGGGCCAGCTCGCATCTCCTGTGTGGAGATACTGCACAAAGGTGTAAGAGATAAGAGCGTCCTCGCTTTTGCCCCCAAAGAGCGGTTGCTTGGGGATTTGGTACAGTACGCCCACGCGCATTCCGGCGTGTTCAGCTATTTTAAACCCCAGGTTAATGCCTTCCTTGCTCGCGTGGCCGCCGGTGACATAAAGCAGGAGGACATCGGGATACTTCAGGTTCTTGGGTTCGTAAACCTGCAATTGATGCTCCCAGCGGATGCCTTGCCAGATTTGTGAAACGAAGTGTAGCTTGTAAACTTTGCCGCGCTCGACCCTCTCCGTCTGGAGATGCTGCCAGCTAAAAGCCGGGTCGGGACGCCTCATGTAGTCCATAAGCTGGGCGTGCGCCGTTGAATTGATAACGAAAACGAGGGCAATTGTTGCGATCCACGCCGCCGAGCGAGGCCGGAACGGAATCATGAAGTTATTTTTCAGGGATGAAATTCTCACTTGACCTCCAAACCTTGCCACACGGGCGCCGCGGTGGCGCATCATCGCGACTTTTGCGATGTTTGCGGCCACCGGGAACCAAGAAATTAAGACCACAACTATATACATCCCACGCAGTTCAAATGCAAGCAAGGGAAAAACAATTATGAAGTGTGAAGGATGAATTGGCAAATTGTGATTGGCGAATTGCGATTTGAAATTACGCGAGTGCAGGCGCCAATCTCTCCATCACAATTCGCTCCATCGCAAATAACTCCGGCCCCAATCCGTCAATCGAAAATCCCTCAATCACAAATGAGTGTGCCCGCCCGCGAAGCAGGAGCCGTTTGCAATGGGTAATTTCACCGGCGCCCGGGCTCCTCATTAGGCTCCTAAAGTAGGCTAGTAAGTGGCGGCGAGCCCCCCAATGGGACAAGCGGGATATTCGGGGCAAAAAAGCTTAAAATTATCATGTCGTGTATTATCAGTCACTTACAATAGCCGCAAGGGTCTGAAAACCTGCCGGCGTTGGTCATGTTGATTCACCATTGCACAGCGCGTAACATTTACCCACTTGCTCACATCCTCTATTTCCTCAGCCCTCGCATGCCCCCCGAAACTTCCTCCACCCATCAGAGCAGGTTCTCTCTCATCGAAGGGGAAGATACAAGCGCGGACCTGCGCTACTTGCTCCGCATCTTCTTTTTCCATTCCTGGATAGCCTGCATTTTCTCGCGAAGCCTTTTCTCGAAGCCTTCTTCGGTGGGCCGGTAGTAGCGGCGGTCTTTGAGGTTGTCCGGGAGGCAGGTCATGTCCGTCAACTTTTCGGGCGCCTTGTGAGCGTACTGGTAGCCTTTGCCGTAGCCGGTGTTGGCCATCAAGCCGGTGACGGGATTGCGCAAGTGCAGCGGAACAGGTTCGGCGACGGTCTTTTGCGCATCGTCCTTGACTTCGCCGTAGCCGACATAGAGCGCATTGGACTTGGGCGCCAGCGCCATATATACAGCCGCTTCCGCCAGCGCCAGGTTCCCTTCCGGCATTCCGACAAAATGCGCCGCCTGCATGGCCGCCACCGCGACTTCGAGCGCCTTGGGATCGGCCAGGCCGATGTCTTCCGACGCCATGCGAATCAGCCGGCGTGCAATATAGAGCGGGTCTTCGCCCGCTTCGAGCATCCGCCCAAGCCAATAGAGAGCGGCATCGGGATCGGAATTTCGAACCGATTTGTGCAAGGCGGAAATCAGGTTGTAGTGTTCTTCGCCGCCCTTGTCATAGAGGAGCATCTTGCGCTGGATGGCGTCTTCCACAATCTTTTCTGTAATTGCAATCCGTCCCTGATCGTCCGGCTGCGCGGCCGCCACCGATGTCTCCAGCGTGTTGTAGGCCGTGCGCGCATCGCCATTGGAAAAAACGGCGATCTGGCGCAACAACTCATCGGCAATCGCAATGTCTTGATCCCCGAGCCCGTGCTTTCCGTCCTTGAGCGCCCGCGCCAGCAGGGTCTCGACTTCATCGGTTGAAAGCGCCGAGAGCATATAGACTTTGGCGCGGGAGAGCAGCGCGGCGTTCACTTCAAAAGAAGGGTTTTCCGTGGTGGCGCCGATCAGGATGATGTCTCCCCGCTCGACGTAAGGCAGAAAAGCATCCTGCTGCGCCTTGTTGAAGCGATGGATCTCGTCGATGAACAGGGTGGTGCGGCGTCCGTAATGGCGCACCTTTTCCGCGGCGGCCATCACGTCCTTGATTTCTCTTATGCCGGCCAGCACGGCGCTGAAGCGCACAAAATCGCTTTTGGTCTTGCGGGCCACAATCGTTGCCAGCGTGGTTTTCCCGGAGCCCGGCGGCCCCCACAGGATCATGGAGGCAACTTCATCGTGCTCGATCTGCTGCCGCAAGACCTTGCCGGGACCCAGGATGTGGAGCTGGCCCACATATTCCTCGATCGTTTCGGGCCTCATGCGGTCCGCGAGCGGCCGGCGATCCTGTGCTCCCGCTGGGGATGCGGGATGGGTTTCAAACAAACTCATGACGGGTACCGAAAGCCTCGTTGTCGCGCGATCTCATAGAGAAAGACGCCCGCGGCGGTCGCGGCGTTGATCGAGTCTGCCTCCGCGCGGATGGGTATGCTCAAAAGTTGGTCCGCTTCGCGCAGGATTTCAGGAGGCAAACCTGCGGCCTCTCGCCCCACCAGAACAGCGACCGGTCCCCGAAGATCCGCCTCGGAGACCGCGAGAGGGCTGTGCCGGTCTGCCGCAACAATCCGTATACCTGAGGCTCGCAGCAATTGGAAAAGAACGTCGGGCTGGAGGTTCGCAAAAACCGGCAGCCGGAGGATCGCGCCTGAGCAAGAGCGGACAGCCTTGGGATTAAAAGGATTCACAGTATTCGTAACAGTGATGACCCCGCCAGCTCCCAGAGCGTCGCCGCTGCGGATGATCGCACCCATGTTGCCAGGGTCCTGAAGTCCACAGGCCACCACCAGAATAGCGTCAGGGCGTGTGAGAACGGATTTTAAGTCAGCCGGATGCAACTCAATCAGGGCGGCAATGCCCTGGGGCGCCTGGGTCTGGGCAAGCTGGCGGAACAGCCGGTCCGGAACGCGGGCCAGCTCAGTTTGCCTGGGCAGTCGAGCCAGCAGCTTGCGATGTTCCTCTGCCGCAGTCTGCGCGATCAACACGCTGTGAACAGTTGCCCGTGCCCCGGGTTTCAAAGCCTCTTCAAGAATATGGGGCCCTTCCACCGCAAGCCAGCCTTCAGGCGTGACTCCTTCAGCGAGTGAACGGCGAAAAACTTTAACCAGGGAATTTGTTGCACTGGTCAGGTCACGCGCTCTCGATCGGCTCAGCGGTTCTCTTTGTCTCTCCATCAGCTCTAAGAAGGAGCTTAACGCCAGTGCAGCAGGGAGTCGAGTCTATTCCACGCTCGCAGGTTTAACCCGTGCCGTGGTAAAATCGCGCCTTTCTGGCTTCATTTATTGAGAGTTACAAAATATAGTGACAACTCTTACTGTAGCGCGGGTCTATGACCCGCGTCTTTCGCCGCTCAGGCAAGCAGTGCTTGCCGCCGAGCGGCGCTACAAAGAACGGCGTCACTATATTTTGTAAACATCAGTAGCTCACTCTGAAAAGGAGGGCTCCATGCGAAAAGCGATACCCCTCATCGTGGTATTGGCTCTGGCCATACCCGCTGCCGGCCAAAACCTCAGCGACTGGCTTGGAAAGCTCACGGAACCTCACAACTATGTTCTCAAACGCGTCTCAAGCTACGACCGCACGGGCGGCAACAAGGACGCCCGCCGCGTCAATCCGGGTGAGACGTTTACAGTTTTTGACGAGTCCGGACCCGGCGTTGTTACCCACGTTTGGTTCACCATCGCCGATCCCGAAATGTATCACCTGAAGAGAATCGTCTTGCGCATGTACTGGGATAACGAACCCACGCCAAGCGTGGAAGCACCCATCGGCGATTTCTTCGGCCAGGGTCTCGGCGACTACTTCGCCTACCAATCAGCCCCTCTGTCCGTGGGCGAATCCAAGGCTCTGAATTCTTTCTTCCCCATGCCCTTCAAAAGGCACGCTCGCATTACGGTAACCAACGAAGGCCACGATCCCATTTACGCCCTCTATTTCAACATTGATTACCGGGCTTACCAGAAGCCGCTGCCGGCGGACACGCTCTATTTCCACGCTCAATACAATCAATGCGCACCTTGCACGGCAGTCGAAAGCAACGGCAAAAATCTTGACGGCAAAGACAATTACGTCTGGGTCGACGCGAAAGGCCGCGGGCAGTTTGCCGGGGTCACCATGTCCATTCTTGAAAATGCGGATGGCTGGTGGGGTGAAGGCGACGACATGTTTTTCGTGGACGGCGAAAAATTTCCTTCCATCAACGGGACCGGCACAGAAGACTATTTCCTTGGAGCATGGGATTTTGGCGGCAAGCCTTTCGCATATCAACTGTTCGGTGCGCCGGTGGTAGGTCCGGAGCGCCAAGGGGCGCGGTGGTCCGTCTACCGATTCCATCTCGACTCGCCCATTCCGTTTACCAAGTCACTGCGCGCCACCATCGAGCACGGTACCGCCAACAATCGCGCCGACAATTATTACTCTGTTGCTTACTGGTATCAGACCGAGCCGCACGCGCCTTTTCCTCCGCTGCCGCCGGTCGAAGAGCGATTGCCGAGAGTTCACCCGGCCAACGCATCCGGCCATTACTGATGTCTACAAAATATAGTGACGCCGTTCTTTGTAGCAAAAGACGCGGGTCATAGACCCGCGCTACAGTAATAGTTGTCACTATATTTTGTAACTCTCAGTAGATGGAAGGGCGCAGGGCCCGCTTGGAGCGGCGGTGCCTCTTCGGGCCTTGAACCACATTGAGGAGGGACTGCCCGCTCACCAACCGGTCGATATTCGCGGCAACCACCTGAAGGCGTTGGTCGCGCGTGCTCCGCATCCACCCGGAAACATGGGGTGTCATAATCAGGTTCTGCAATTTATGGAAAGGAAACCGTGACGGCCGCGAAGGGCGGTTGTCCTTGGGATATCGATACCAAACATCGATTGCGGCGCCTGCGATGCGGTGTGCTTTGAGGGTGTGATATAAAGCCGCTTCTTCGACAACCGGCCCGCGGCTGACATTGATTAAATAAGCGCTGCGCTTCATCCAGCCGAACTCTCTCGAGCCGATCATTCCTTCCGTATCCTTGTTGAGCGGGCACGCCAGCACAACATAATCAGACGCACGGAGGATCTGTTCCAGCGCGCTGGGACCTTTCCAGAAGTCCACCCCTTTGGGCTTGCGTGCAGGAGGATGGGCACTGATAACCCAGATATTCATTCCCAGCGCCCTTGCCCGCACGGCCACTTCCCGGCCAATGTGGCCGAACCCAACTATTCCCAAGACCTTCCCCAGGACTTCTTCCCGCGGGAGTTCGCCCTGGGTCCACGATTCGCGCCAAATTCCTTTCCGGAACAGCGCCTCCAGCCCCAATAGATCTCGGCTTAACGCCAGGATCATCATCATGACGTATTCGGCAACCGCCGGTCCGTGGAAATAAGCGTTCGTCACGGTCGTGCCGGGAGAAACCTTTTTTAGACAAAAACCATCAACGCCTGCATTGGGAGCCTGGAGCAACTTCAGGTTCCCGGCCGCGCGCGCCATCTGCTCGGTAAAATAGTTCCCTACCGCCACATCAGCGCCGGCCAGATCTTTCAGGAGTTCAGAGTTCGCTCGGGCCACCGGGAAAGGGCATAGCAGACAGCGAGTTTTCAGATGAGCTTTGAGGAATTCTCGCGCATTTGACGCGACGTTGCCGATAAGCACTACTTTGAGATGTTGCCGATCCTTTGTCCTCGCCATTTGGAACCTGTGATTTCACGCCTGGAGATCGGAGGAAGATTCGCTGCCCTTTTTCTCGTCAACTTTGCGAACCCGATTGCGCGCGCATTCCTCGCAGCCGGCATTGAGGAAGGTTTTTGACCTGCACGTTGACAAGATATTTCGGAAAATCTCCACGCAGAATCTGGGCTGCCTGGTCCGACACCGCACGGCGCATCTCGGCGTAGGCCTCCAAGCTGCATGAAGCATAATGGCACGTCACGACGACGTTATCGAAATCCAAAAGGGGATGAGGAAGCTTGATCGGCTCCTGTTCGAGCACATCCAAACCCGCTCCCGCGAGACGCCCTTCGGCCAAGGCCTTCTCCAAGGCCGCTTCGTCCACCACCGCGCCTCGCGAGGCGTTAATAAGAATGGTCCCGGGTCTCATCAGAGAGAAGGCCTCTCGGTCGATCAGGTGCCGGGTTTCAGGGGTAAGCGGCACGTGAAGCGAAATAATGTCGGCTCTCGGCAGTAAATCAGCGAGCGGCAGAAGGCGCACGCCAAGCGCTTCGGCAGTTTCCGGTGATACATAGGGGTCAGAAGCTATGATCTCCAGCCCGAAAGCCCTGGCCCGCATCGCCATGCTCCGGGCGATCCGCCCAAAACCGATCAAGCCCAGGGTCTGGCCCTTCAGTCGCCGCATCGGGAGCATCGACTCCTGCACGCCCGCCACCCACCCGCCGCTACGGGTCATCCGATCGGCCAGAACAATTTTTCGAGCCACTGCAAGCATCAGGCCCAAAGCATGTTCCGAGACTTCATCCTGGCAAAAATCCAGGACATTCGCTACAACGATCCCCAGATCCGTGGCCGCCTGGAGGTCCACCGTGTCCACCCCGATGCCTAACCGCACAATTCCCTTCAATCGCGGCAGCGCGCTCAAAAATTCGCGGGTCATGGGCGCCGAGCTGACGATGATAACTTCAGCCGGTTCAGTCATGCGGAGGCGTTCGGCTTGGTCAGAAGCGGTTCCAAAGCGCAGTGCACCTCCGGCAGCAAGAATCGTTCCCTCATCAAGACCACAAACGGGTCCTTCATCTCTTTCGGTAAAAACCACCAGACGCGGAGTTGCAGCGTTCACGTTCTCTCCCTTTTCAATCAAGAATAGCAATATAGAGTAGGGGCACGAACACGAATAAAGCAAGCATCCGGCTGCCTGCGGGCAATGGAGAGTCCTACCCGGATGCCCGCTTGGCGCCTGTGGCCTGCTCTTCCAGATCGGCCATGTTCAGAACAATCACCTTGCGCCGCTCCATCTTAATAATCCCGCGGTCCACAAACCGCCGAAGATTTCTTGAAACCAAATCGCGGACGGTTCCGATTTCGGCGGCAATTTGCTGGTTGGTTTCCTCCAGCGGAAATTCGACGCCGCGCTTGGTTCGGACCCCCAAAGAAAGCGCCCGGTCGCGCAGGAACCGCGCCAGCCGATGGCTGACTTCTTTGAGCGAGAGTTCTTCAACCAGAGACGCCATGTAGCGGAAGCGCCAAGCCAGCGTCCTGATGATGGCAAAGGCCACTTCGGAATTGCAGCGGCACAAATCCAGAAATTCGCGCTTGGGAATGAAAAGCAGGGTCGAATCCTCAAGCGCGGCAGCGGATGCCGGAAAGTTGCCGCCATCAAGAACCGGCAACTCTCCGACCGTTGAACCGGCGCGCTCAATAACCAGAACTTGCTCCCGGCCCGTCTCCGCCATCTTGAAGACTTTAATGGCCCCGGATTGAACCACAAAGAGCCCTTCGCAAGGGTCGCCTTCGGCGCAAAGCAGTTCATCCTTCGCCAGTTGCCGGACAACGCAGTGGCTGGCCAGGGATCTGAGTTCATCCTGGTCGAGAACGGCAAAGAACAGTACGCGGCCGAGCGCGGCAATGGAGTTGAGAGAAGACATGGTGACATCCTAAGCTTCCCTGCGAAACGGGGCAAGGGGTTATAAATCCCAAGTTTTTAACCGTTTCGGAAGTCTGGATTCTTAATCTCCTGGAGCCGTGTGACCACGGTCACAGAAATGAGCGCTTCGCTCCCATTATGATGACCATGGGACGAGGTGGTCGGCAGATTGCCTCGCAGGAACTCGTGAAGGAGGTTGGTATGGCGTACATCATTGCTGAAGGTTGCACGAAAGACGCGAGCTGCGTGGACGTGTGCCCGGTCGACTGCATCCATCCCCGGAAGGATGAAGCAAACTTTGAAGAGGTCCCGCAGCTCTATGTAGACCCTGTGGCGTGCATTGATTGCGGAGCCTGTATCCCCGTTTGCCCTGTCCCTTGCATCTACACGCTGGAAGATTTGCCTGAACAGTGGCAGAACTATATCGAGGTCAACGCCGCGTACTACGGAAATTAGCCAGGAACAAGGGCTTCAGGAACCCGTGAAGGGGCAACGCGATGCCGCCGTGCCCAAGCCCATTTAAGCCTCGCTTCCAGCCACTTTCATAAGCCTCGGACCGCCCCGGCGGACGCCTCCGCCGCCGGGGCAAAGTTCGCTATTCCCTTTAGATTCCGACGATTATTTTCTCCGTGTTGCTTAAAAGCTGAAGAGTAAGCCCGCTGGCCGCCACTCCGAAACAGCCTCCGACTTAAGTCGTCGCTCCGAAAGTCTCAATGAACTACGATTGACACTGTTGGGAGTCAAAGGTAAATTAATTCGGATAAATTTACGGAGGAAGCTAGATGGCCTATATTATCGCTGACCCTTGCATCGGCACAAAAGATACTGCTTGTGTGGATGTGTGCCCGGTGGATTGCATCCACCCCCGCAAGGATGAGGCAAACTTCGCCGATGTACCCATGCTTTATATCGATCCTGTCGAGTGCATTGATTGCGGAGCCTGCGTCCCGGTTTGCCCGGTATCGGCAATTTTCCCGCAGGACGACCTGCCGGAAAAGTGGAATAGCTTTGTCGAGGCCAACGCGGACTATTACAAGAAGTAGGGAAAACCAGCTTTAACCACAAGAAGGGCATTACAAGAAAACTAAAACTCTACGAAGTGCCATCAGGTTTTCGCGCCGCCTGGCTTGGCATCGGGGAGGGCTGTCGAATATCGTGGCAGCCACGCGATGGCGCGGCAGAATCGTTGCAGCAGAGATCACCCTCAATCTTCTCTTGCTGTTCTCGGCTGCCATTCGTGTCCCGTCAAGCTCCGATGCCGGTCCGGGAGCGTTCGCATGTGACAAAAGGTAACGGTCTCTTTCCGCCCGCAACAGAAAGGGACCACTCTTCCCAGCCAATGTTTCGGCCCACCCGGGCTTTCCACGCCAATGTCAGGCCGTATTCCAGGTCTCGCGAGTCTGCTTCATGTGGGCGCAACGGCTGGTTTTGATGGTACTTCCCGGCTTTTCAACTTATAATTGCGGTTGGTTTAGATTCAAGACTTTAAGACTCCGCGTTTTGCTCATCCCCTGATGTACCGACTTTACAATCTGTTATTCAGCGTGGGGTTCGTTTTGCTAGCGCCTTATTATCTCTGGCGCGACAAGAGCCGAATGCGGTCCGCGGGATGGCGCGAAAGGTTCGGCTTGCTACCTTCCTCCTTTCGTCAAGACACGCAGGGCGCGCTTTGGGTTCATGCCGTCTCGGTGGGAGAAACCTTAGCGGTCGCGGGTCTGGTACGAGAGCTTCAGCGGCGCTACCCGGAGCGAAGAATCTTCTTGAGCCACGTAACGGCAACAGGCCGGGAGGTGGGAGAAAAACGACTGCCAGACCTGGCAGGACGGTTCTTTCTGCCCTTTGACTGGACATGGACCGTGCGCCGCGCAATAGAGCACATTCGCCCTTCGGTTCTGTTGATTGTAGAGACCGAACTATGGCCAAACATTCTTCGGGTGGCCCATGATTATGGGTGCCGCTCAGTCCTTGTGAATGCCCGCCTTTCGGACAAGTCGTTTCGCGGCTATCGGCTGATTCGTCCTTTCATGCGCCGCGTTCTCGGAAATGTCGACCGGATCTGCGCTCAAACAACTGCGGACGCAGAAAGGTTTCAGATCCTCGGTGCGTCTCCAGAACGTGTCAGCGTGACCGGCAATCTTAAATTTGACGGCCGCGCACCTGAGTTTGGAGAATTCGGAATAAAAACCAGGGAGGCTCTGGCTGCCGCAAACCGCAGCCCTGTCTTTGTGGCGGCCAGCACGATGCCGGGAGAAGAGCCGCTGGTGCTTCAAACCTGGCAAGCCATCCGCAAGACGTATCCTCAAGCATTGATGATTCTTGCTCCGCGTCATCCCGCGCGCTTCGAGGAAGTCGAAGAGTTGTTGCGAACAAGAGGGCTGAACTTCGCCCGCCGCACCGGCTTCGCACAAAACAGCAAGGAGATGCGCGTTCGGCTTGCCTCGGCCGAAATTCTACTGCTTGATACAATTGGAGAGTTGGCGGAGCTATTTGGATTGGCAGACGTTGTTTTCATGGGGGGAAGTCTCGTTCCTACCGGAGGCCACAACGTGCTCGAACCGGCCTTCTGGGGTAAGCCCATTGTTTTCGGCCCGCACATGAGTAATTTTCGAGATGTCGCAAGTCTTTTTCTGGGTGCCGGCGCTGCAATCCAGGTGGCGGATACCACTGAACTTGGCCAGGAATTGCTCCGCCTGCTCGACAATCCGGAGGATGCGCGTAGGATGGGGGAGATGGCCAAGAGAGTGGTCAACGAGCAAGTGGGCGCTACTTTGCGAGTTCTCAACCAGGTGGAGGAATGGCTCGGGGCGCCTTCAGCGGCAACGACTCCCGTATCTTAATCAATTCTATGAATCGCTTTCTTACACCACTTGCCGAAGTCTACGGTCTGGGGGCATTGCTGCGCGAGCACGCCTTCCGCAATGGTTGGCTGAAATCGCGCCGGCTCTCGCGCCCGGTGATCAGCGTCGGGAACCTGACGGTGGGAGGGAGTGGAAAAACTCCGCTGGTCGGCTGGATCGCTGAAATCATGCTCCGCCGCGGCTACAAGCCGGCAATTCTGACGCGCGGCTACGGCCGCAAGCGCGGGCCGGACCTCGTTGTCCTTGAACCCCAGGCGCAGCGGAATATCGACGCCCGCACCGTGGGCGACGAACCTGCTTGGCTCGCTCGCGCCCTGCCCCAGGTTCCCATTGTGATCTCGGCGAACCGCCACCGGGCAGGACTGCTTGCTGAAGAGCGCTTCGGCGTGGATATTCACATCCTGGACGACGGCTTCCAGCATTTTGCGCTTGAGCGGGACGTGGATGTTGTCGCGGTTGACGTAACCCAGGAGCTTTCAGACCACGCCTTGCTTCCCGCGGGACGGCTGCGCGAGCCCTGCTCGGCTCTCCGGCGCGCGGACCTGATCTTGCTCACGCGTGTCGAGCTTCAGAATCCTGATGCGATCGAAAAGCAAATCCGATCCATCAATCCCCAGGCGCAAGTCTTCCACTGTTCAACCGCACTTCGAGGATTGATTGAAGCGGGCAACGGCAAACTCCAACCGCCAGCGGATTATCTCGAGCGGCCGCTGTGCGCTTTTTGTGGTATCGGAAATCCTGGTGCTTTCTTTGCGGATTTGCGGAGATGGGGATTCACGCTGAGCGCAGAAATTGCTTTTCGCGACCATCATGTCTATGGTCCACAGGATATGAAGCGGCTGCTCAAAGTTGCACAATCTGCGGGAGCCGCCGCCTTCTTGACCACGGAAAAAGATGTTATGAATCTTTCTCCGCAATGGAAGACTGGACTTCCTGTTCTGGCTTGTGCGATCCGGCCGGAGATTTCTGACGCCAAGGCGTTCGAGGAAGCGCTTCTGGCCGGGGTGTCGCCCGTCCGGCTGCGGGAAAGAGCGGCCTCTGCCGTGTAGGTTTGGCACTCGGAGGTAATCGTTTGGTTGTTCAAAGAACTGCTTCTCTGAATCCGGGAAAAATTCTGGTTCGGGGAACCAACTGGGTTGGCGACGGTGTCATGTCTCTGCCGGCGCTGGAGGCCCTGCGGACCCGCTTCCCGCGAGCGGAGATCGTGCTGGTGATCAAGCCTTGGGTGGCGGAGCTTTATGAACACCATCCCGCTGCGAATCGTCTGATCGTCTACGATCCGGAGGGACAGCATCGCGGCCCGCGAGGTTTCTGGAAATTCGTCGAGATGCTTCGGGGCGAGCGATTCGATTGGGCCATCCTGTTTCAAAATGCCTTTCACGCCGCCTGGATGGCGTGGTGTGCGCGCATCCCCGTGCGTATCGGGTATGACCTCGAAGGCCGCGGAACGTTGCTAACAGACTCTGTCCCTGTTCCGCCGCCCGCCCTCTATGGACATCAAAGCAACTACTACCTCCAGCTTCTGTTCCGCGCGGGTCTTGTAGAGAGGCTGGCGCCCGTGGAGAGGATTCTGCTGGGCGTTCAGCACTCTGAGAAGATCTGGGCCGCAAAGCAATTGAAGGCGCTGGGTTTGGGAGGACCACGTTTTTTGGTGGGCTTCAGCCCCGGCGCCGCTTTTGGACCCGCCAAACGCTGGTTGCTGGAGCGGTATGCCGATCTCGCGGATCGTCTGGTTGGAGCACTCCATGCCGATGTGCTAATCTTCGGTTCCCGGGCTGAAAAACCGCTCGCGGAGACGATTGCACGGATGATGCAGCACACCCCAACCATTGTCTCGGGAGAAACGACCTTGCGCCAGTTGATAGCACTGCTGGCTCAATGCCGGTTAATCATCACCAACGACTCCGGCCCTATGCACCTGGCGGCGGCGCTGGGCTTGCCCGTGGTCGCCATCTTCGGGTCCACCAACGAGCGTGCCACCGGGCCTGTCAGTCCTCGGGCCAGGGTCGTAAAACATTCGGTCGCGTGCAGCCCTTGCGGGCTGCGCGAATGCCCCATAGACTTCCGGTGCATGAAGGCGGTGACCGTGGAGGAAGTCCATAGAATCGCTCTGGGGCTGATCAAGGAATTAGGAGTTACCCATGACCGTCCGGCAGCAGGATAGATCGGGCAAGCGACCGAACAAGAGATCCCATCGCATAGAAACAGGCATTCGCCAGGGAGGTGCGGGGATTTTTCTGGACAGGGACGGGACCCTTCGCGGCGAGGGGTCAGACATGCCGGACTTGATCACTGAAAATCTGTTTGGGGCAGTTGAATTAATCCTCCAGGAGATGGGACGTCCGAAAGATGCTCCTGCCTTCTCATCATCGTGCCGCTCATGAAAATCACCAGCCGAGTTCGCTCCTCCTTGCTCTCTGTCATCCGGAGCTTTCCCCGCCAGCACGTTGTGGTGCTGGGCGACATGGTGGCTGACGAGTTTGTCTATGGTGAAATTGCTCGCGTCTCGCGCGAAGCTCCGGTCTTGATCCTGCGGGAACGCGAAAGGAAAATTCTGCCCGGAGGCGGCGCAAACGCCGCAAACAACCTGGCAGACCTGGGCGCGCGGGTAACACCGGTGGGGGTGGTGGGCGCCGACGACGCAGGTGAGGCGCTGTTGCAATATTTCGAGGCGAAGGATATCTCGACGCGCGGAATCCTCCGCGTGCGAGGTTACACCACGCCCACGAAGTCCCGCATCCTCGGAGGCCTGACGCACTGGCAGCAGCAACAGATCGTCCGCGTAGACCGTGAACCCGCAGAGGACAACCGGCAAGAACTCCGAAAACGAGTCAGCAAGCTGGCGATCCCGCGGTTAAGCCGGGCTCAAGCGGTGCTGGTCTCCGATTACGGTTACGGGACCACGAATGCCGCGGAGGTGGAATCTCTGCGGTCCCGGACGAGAGGCCGGCGACTACCCCTCATTGTGGATTCCAGATATGACCTCGCGAGCTACGCACAGGTTAGCGCCCTCACTCCGAACGAACCGGAAGTGGAGGCGGCTTTCGGAAAATCGATTGGAAACAACGTCGAGCTGCTCTTCGAACTGGGCCGCGCGATGCTCCAGAGCCAATCATTACAGGCTCTTTTGATTACCCGCGGGCGTGATGGGATGGTACTGTTTGAAGCAGGGCGAAAACCTCAAGTGATCCCGGTCTTTGGCTCCGACCAGGCGGTGGACGTAACGGGCGCGGGAGACACCGTGGTCGCCGCGTTTACGCTGGCTCTTGCGGCGGGGGCGACTTTTCCCCACGCAGCGCTCCTGGCAAATTGTGCGGGTGGGATTGTGGTCATGAAGCGCGGGACAGCCACCGTTACCGCCCAGGAACTCAGAGAGGCTATACGAAACACGTAAACAGCAAGATTATTTCCCGGACAGAAGTGGCGCCGCTCGGTGAACACCTGCGAAGTGCGGGCCATCGGATTGCGTTTGCCAACGGCTGCTTTGACCTGCTCCACGTGGGACACGTTCGCTACCTTGAAAGCGCCCGCCAGCAGGGCAGCGTGCTGGTTGTCGGAGTGAACAGCGACCGGGCAGTCAGCAAACTGAAAGGTGAAGGAAGTCCTCTGCTTGCTGAACAGCACCGTGCAGAGATGCTGGCGGCGCTTGAATCGGTCGATTACGTGGTGATCTTTGATGAATTGACCGCCGAAAAAATCCTCCGCGACCTGCGGCCTGACGTGCACTGCAAAGGGACCGACTATACCGAAGCTACGGTGCCCGAACGCGCAGTCGTCAAGGACTGGGGAGGACAGGTTTCGATTGTCGGCGACCGAAAGCGCCATTCAACTCGCGAGATGCTTGCTCGGCTCTCCGGAAGCAAAACGGGCGGCGCCACGGCGCGCGAGAAGAGATGAGGCAAAAACCACGGCGCAACGTTTATGCTTGTCGGCCTCTTGGCTAAAAGATGCTTGAGTCCAACCTGCGGTTCCTTATCGTTCGTCTCAGCTCGGTGGGGGATATTGTCCACGCCCTGCCGGCCGTGGCGGCGCTTGGCCGGACTTATCCTCAGGCGATCATTCACTGGGCCGTGGAGGATCGCTACGCGGCGCTGCTGGAAGGAAATCCTTTTGTCCGCCGAGTCATAAAGTTTGACACGCTGGGCTGGCGAGAGCGTTTAACCTCCAGCGATACGATGGGGGAAATCCTGCGGAGCTACACCAAGCTTAAAGAGTCTTCTTATGATGCCGCGATCGATATGCAAGGCCTTCTGAAAACCGGCCTGTTGACATGGGTTAGCCATTCGCAAAAGCGTGTCGGGTTTAAGGGGAAATGGCTTCGAGAACCCGCTGCCGGGGTGTTTTATACGCACCGTGTTTCACCCGAGGGACGAAGGCACGTCATCGAAATGAACCTTTCTCTGGTTGAATATTTGGGGGCGCGGAGCGGAGCGTGGGAGTTCCCATTGCCTGGAACGGCGGAGGACCAGTCCGCCATCCAGGAGCAGCTCGAAAGATTGGGCGTCACCGAATACATCATCATTAACCCCGGTGGAGGGTGGAAGGCGAAACGCTGGTCTCCTGAAAATTATGCTGGAGCAATCCGCCAGTTGGCCGCAGAATTACCTTTTGACCTTCTGTTGACAGGTTCCCAACAGGAGAAGGGATGGGTTCGGGAAATTCTTGCTAGGGCGGGAACACCGAGGGCGAAGTGGTTTCCTTCAACGCTCGTCCGGTTCATCGTTCTGGCGCGAGGAGCGAAGCTTCTGATTGGGGGCGATACCGGGCCGCTCCACCTGGCTGCGGCGGTTGGAACACCGCTGGTCGCCGTCTTTGATTCGTCCGATCCTTTGAACACCCCGGAACGGAATGGCCCCTTCAACCCGGCGGATATCGTGCTCTGCGGCCGCAGCAAATCGAATCGCGCCAAACATTCGAAGAACTTGAGCTATCTCGAAGGGGTCAGTGTTGAATCTGTCGTGGAAGCAGCCTTCCGGCGTTTGCAGAGAGCGAATGGATAAAAGGTTCGGAACTTTTGTTGCCCGGCGGCGAGTGCCCATGGGTTTCGCCTTGGGCATCGCTTATCTGATCTTTGCTCAGCCTACGGCCTTGCTTCTTGCCTCGGGTGCGCTCATCGCGCTTGGGGGTTTGGGAATTCGGGCCTATGCGGCCGGGCATCTTGATAAGACGCTGAGCCTTGCAACACGTGGCCCATACGCGTATACGCGCAATCCCTTGTATCTTGGCAGCCTCTTCATCGGCTTGGGGCTCGCCATCGCCGGGGGACGATGGTCTCTCGGGGCGGCCTTCGTGATCTTTTTCATCTTTGTGTATGGGCCCGTGATGCGGCGTGAGGAAGCGGGTCTGCGCGAGCAGTACGGACAAAAATACGAAGCCTACGCCGCGGCGGTGCCTTTTTTCTTTCCGGGTTGGAAATCCGTTGCTGCCCGTGACGAAAAGTTCCAATGGCGGCGCTATCGCAGGAATCGTGAATACGAAGCGGCGCTCGGATATATCGCGGGGATACTCTTCCTGACTCTAAAAATTCTGTTACGCTAGAAAGCAGGGCAGGTAGCCTTTCCGAATCATCCTGCGTCTAACTGGAGTATGAAAATCGGTCGGCGATGCGTAGTAGTTTTCGGAATGCTTCTGACTCTGTTGGCTGCGGGAGTTCCGGCCCAGGGAGCCCCAAAGGATCCGCTTCCTTTCAACCCCGGGGAAACGCTCACCTATGACGTGAGTTGGTCCATCTTCCACGCTGGAGAAGTCACAGCCACTCTTGAAAAGGACCCTAAAGGCGCCTCGAATGCCTTCGTGGTCAAAACCACGGCCCGTTCCGAGGGGTTCGTCTCCATCCTTTACAGAGTCCAGGACGAATTCCAGTCGCTTTTTGATCCGGAAACAGTATGTTCTCTTGAGATCTCCAAACAAATCAACGAAGGCCGCCGCCATCGGGACGCCAAGATCACGTTTGATAGCGCACGCGGATTGGCCCTTTTGAACGAGCGCAACCTGAGCAAGCCAAGCGAGCCTCCGAAACACGATGAGCACGAGATTCCCCCTTGTGTCGAGGATATCGTTTCAGGCTTCTATTATTTGCGGAGCCAACCCTTGCGGGTGGGGGAGACCATCCATTTGGCCGTGAATGACGGCTCCAAGACTGCACAGGTAGCCGCCGTCGTCCTGGATCGAGAGAAGATTCAAACACCCATGGGAACCAGGGATGCTTTGCGCGTGGAACCTAGAATCTTCGGAACGCTTTATAAGAAAAAGAAAGGGCGGATGCTCATCTGGTTCAGCGACGACAAGCATCATTATCCCTTGCAAATCAAAGCCATCCTCAACGTGGGATCTATTACGGGCACGCTGACTTCGGTGTCTGGAACTCCACACGGAGATTCCCCGGCGGGCTCTCGCGGTAGTGCGGACACACCAAAAACACAAAGAAACAGCCCTAAATAATCTTGTACTTCTCGGCGAGAACTCGCTGGAATCGGGGCCGGTAAATCAGGTCGAAAGTTCGCGCCTTGTCAGGAAAAAGCTTAAGCGCGAATCGGCGCGTCGATGCAACCAGCTCGGCAGCTTCTTCCACAGGGATGTCGGATTGCCGGAGCGTATTCATGACCAAGTCCACAACGATCTGGAGTCGCCGGACTTTTCTTGCTTCTTCACGGATTTCAGCCTCGGTTGCCACGATCTCTTACCCCCACCCTTGAGCAAAGTCCCTTCATAACCATCGACACTGCTACCACCAGGATATTATAGGCTCAAAACCCGGGAATCCCTGCCGGACGACTTCATGAGTTAGTCAAAAGCGTTGCTTCCGCAGGGATGTCCAGAATCCTGGAAGCAGAGCAATTTGCCAGAGCGGTACAGGATGAGCGCCCCATGGAACTGAATGAGAGAGGCCGCCAGCCATTGATCGGCGTTACAGTTCCCAACGCGCACCACGACCGGGCGGTTGGATCAGTTGGATTTTTCAGGCGCCTGATAACACCGGACGGCAAAGTGCGATCCATCAGCGTCCACGGTTACGGCGCCGTCGCTTGCCGTCCGGAGCACCTGCACACCCGCAGCATGAAGCTTCTGGTAGACCGGGAAGCTGCGGCCGGCACGGCCATAGTTTCTTTCCCCGGAAATGACCACAACCTTTGGATTCACCCGCTCCAGAAATTCCGATTGGAAAGATGATTCTGATAGGGGGCGCGCGGATTCCAAGATGTCACTGGCAAGAGAGTCCGATGACTTGGCGAGGGCGCGCCCCACTTGCTCGCCGGTGTCCCCCCGCAGGAGAACGCTTCCTCCCGCGGAAGCAATGCGCAATACCGGAGCGTCATCGCTCAAGGGAAGATGGGACTTTTGGAAAACAAGCGATGGCCAAAGAACCCGGATCTCCGCCTCACCCCGGGTTTCCTGATCATCTGCGGCGATCTCTCGAATTGCCACCCCGCGCTCGCGTGCTGTATCGACCATTTCCTGGTAAGCAGGGTTCACCACCCTTGGGCCTCGCCATAACTCCCGAACTTTAAAGTTGCGGAGGATGGCATCCATCGCCTTGATATTTTCTCCGCCCCCACTGCCCAAAACCAGAATGTCGATCTTCTGAATTCCTAGCGACCATAGATAGGGAGAAACAATATCCTCGCCTGGGTTCCAGCGTCCGGTGTCCGGCCCAAAACTTTCGCGGCCTCCGGCGTCCATCAGCATGGTTGTTCCATCCGGCAGCACAGTAAAGAGAGCCTCGCCCCGGCCGCAATCGAGTGCCGTAATCTCCAATTTGCCTTTCAGGATTCTCGGGGGAAAAGGATAGGTGATCACGATGAAGGCGAACAGAGCAAAGGCAGCCACCGAAGCCGCGAAGACCCGCCTGTTCCGGCCGAAACTCCAAGCCAAGGCAATCAAGGCCAAGGCGAAACAGAGCGCAACCCAAATCGGCGGTGCGGGGATCCGGTATGAGAGCCAGGAGGGAATGTGATGGGTCTCCGTCAAGGCCAACAGGGCGTTGGTAACCCAAAACAGCAGCTTCCCAGGAAAAACCGCAATCGCCGGTACAGTGGCGCTCAGGATCACCGTGGGCACGGCCAGCCCGAGTAGTACAGTCATGATAGGTATCGCCAATGCATTCAGGCCAATTCCTACCAAAGTGATCCGATGGAAAGTCTCCGCCATGGGCATAAACAGCCCGACTTGGAGAACGGCGGAGAACGACATCAATTCCAACAGCCACAAGCCAATGCGGGCGGGGAATGTGACCTCGCGTTCAGCGAAGACCGGGTGCCGGTTGAGGAAGGGAAACCGCGCTTTCAACCCTCCGATTAGGGATCGTACATCCAGTCGAAACTGCGCCACGCGCGGGGGGAAAGTGTCATCGTGTTCAATATTGGCTAGGCTGGACAACGCCCTCCGGTAAGGCAAGGTTGTGCGTTGAAGGATGGGGACCGCCAGACCGGCAATCAGCAAGGCTGCCGAAAAAGAAAGCTCGAATCCAGCCTCAAAAAGCCACGCGGGCCTGTAAACGAGCAGAGCCAGCGCCGCGAACCCCACCGCATTCAGAGCGTTTCGGTCCCGGTAGAGATATCGGGCTAGAAGATAGGCGCCAATCATCAGCGATGCCCGGAGCGTGGGAGCCCGCTGTTCGACAAGCAAGGCGTACACCGACAGAAACGCGAAAAGAAGCAGCGCCCGCCATGATTCGCCCACGCGACAAAGGTTAAGGAAGAACAGAACCACAGCGGCGAGCAAACCCACGTGAAGTCCCGAGATCACCAGGAGGTGATACAGTCCCGACTGCCGAAAGTTCTCTACGATGTCAGAGTCGAGCGAGGAGCGATCGCCCAGCAGAACTGCCTTCAGGACCGCCCCGACGCGCCCTTCGGTTGACCACGGAGGATAAAGCCGATCGATTCCGTGCAGCAGACGCGCTCTGGTATTCGCCACCAACATCGAGAACTTCGATGCCTGCGATTCCGATAACTTATCGATCACAAGGGGGCTCTTGATACTGCCCTCCCAGGAAATGTCTTCAATGGCCTCCATCCACCAGCGAAAGTTAAAGTTTCCGGGATTCTTATAAACTGTGGGCTTCTCGAATCGAACAGGGGCCCGAATGGCATCCCCGTACCGCAAATGAAGCTCATCGAGCGCAGCCCAACTCTTGCTATCCGCGGGAATAAACATCCGCAGATGTACTTTGCCCTCGACGGCCCGGCTCCTGCCAAGATCGTCGATCCTCCGGCACGCCACGTCAAATGTAAAACCGGACCCGGTGCGAATCGGAGCGCCAACGATGATTCCCTCAATCTCGACAGCCCGGTTGAGATCCAATCCCCAGGTTGCAAGGTAGTGGATATGATTCGGAGGAAAGCGGTTTTCGAAGACTCCGGCTGCAACAATTCCCGCCAGGACAAAGCCCACTAGGGCAAAGGCTCCGGAGATGCCCGCCCGGCGCGCACGCAAGAAGATGAGTCCGCCCGGCAAGCACAATGCCGCCAACAAAAGGGCGGGAGCCACGTAGCTGAATGACAAGGCGTGAGCCGCCAAGATTCCCAGCGCAAAGCAACTCGCCAGAATCAGCAAAGGACTTTTCATCGGACAGCCTAGTCCTGGCGGATCAAACGTGCCAAGCACTCGATATGGTAGGTATGAGGGAAAAAGTCGAACATTTCAACCTTCTCCAGTCGATAACCGCACCCGACCAGGTAAGCCAAGTCCCTGGCCCAGGTCGGCGGGTGGCAAGCCGCATAATGCAAACACCGGGGCCGCAGCTCCGCCAGGCGATTCAGGACGTTTTTGCCAACCCCGGTCCGGGGAGGGTCGAGGATGACAAAGTCCGGCTCCATTTGGGCGAAGCGCCGGAAAAACTCAAAGGCCGTCTGTCCGACCGGCTGAACTCGCTCCAGGCCGTGCAGAACGGCATTCGCTTCGAGATCTCGAGAGGCGGCGGGATGAGATTCCACCCCAATTACACGCTTGAACCGGCGCGCGAGGGGAAGTGTAAACAACCCGACTCCCGCATAGAGATCAAGCGCCAAATCACCGGGCTCTGTCTCAGTGACCGCGTTCACAAATTCCGGGAGCAGATAACTGGAAGCTTGAAAGAAAGAGCCGGGGCTGATTTGATACCGGAACTCGCCGACTTGATACGCCAAGACAGCCTCTCCATAGACGGCGTACCCTTGTTGACCGACGAAGACTGCGCCGGTGACCCCTTCGACCTGTCCCAAGAGGTCCGCAGCCCATGCTTCAGTTTCCTGCTTTGTGAAACTTCCGAGCAAAGTAATCCGGACCTGTTCGTCCCCGTCGTTAGCCAGCAGCTCGATTTCCCGGCACCCACCGAGGCGGTTCAGCCATTCCGGCTGGCGAAGCTGGCAGAGCACCGCGTTCAGGCGCGGCGAAAGAATCATGCACTCGTCGATCGGAACAAGCCGGTGCGACTCGGCCTCGAAAAAGCCTAACTCCGCGTGGCCCGACTCCCCCTGAGTCACCTTCAGTTGGGCCTGATTACGATAGTTCCAGGGATTCGCCCGGTGAACCGGGATTTCCTGGTCCCAAACGATTTTCCCGATCCGGCGCAAGGTCTCACGAAGAATTTCGACCTTCCAGGTCAGTTGGCTTTCGATGTCCAAATGCTGGTAGTGGCATCCGCCGCATCGCCCGAAATAAGGGCATGGCGGAACGATGCGCTCTGGAGCAGCCTCCAGCACGCGCAAAGGCCGGGCGTGAACCACTCCCTTCGCCGTGCGCACCGCTTCCACTTCCAGCCGTTCACCCGGCAGAGCATAAGACACCAGAACGGTCTGGCCCTGGGCGTAGCCAAGGGTCTCGCCACCATAAACAAGTTTTTGCGGAGAAAATTCAAAGGACATGGGTCACCCTGCGTTTGCAAGCCGGACATCCTGATATTCCCAGTTCACAAAGGGAAAAACGACTACAAGTAAAACAGGCTCAGTCGGGGAATATCGTAATGCTCAAAAAGGCGCTTTTTGATGAATTGTCTTTCCAGCGATTCGATTTCCGAGGCACGCAGATTCCTCCGGTAAGAAACAAGCGCCCGCTCGATTTCTCCTCTGAAAGTCGCCAACAACTCCGCCGAGGAGGCGCGGGTCAAAGAGGCCGTCAGTTTCTCCTCAAGGGCTGTCAGATGCCGCTCCAGTTCTTCCAGGTCTGCTTCAGACGCTTGGGCGTTGCCTGCAGCAATTCGCTGAAGCTCGCTTGCTGCCTCTTCGGTGTCCTGGACCAAAACGCTCTGATGGCTTTGCGCGAATGACTCTGAAGTCTTCTGGAGAATCGCCGCATTGCGTTGGAGAAAGCCGAGGATCTCATCTTTTGCAAATGGCGCTTCTGCTTCTCTCACTCCTGGCCCTGCTCCCTCGGCCCCTCCTATTGGGGCGGATTCGGCGGCGCGCATAACCTCCTGCGAGCAGTAAGCCAGGCTGTTTACCTTTCGGAATGGGCGCGGGCGTTTATGATACTTTACAAAGGCGCGTTCAATCCCCACGAGCACGGCGTCGAGAGAAAGCCCGGCTTCCTTCCAGGATTCGATAAGCGCCCAGTCGAGGGTCGAAAGCATGGTCGGCGAGCCTCGCGCCCGCTGAAAGCACTCTTCGATTTCCGTAAAGTAATTGAAGTAGTTTTCCACTGCTATTTGCGGCGCGCGTTGGGAAGGTTCCGTTCGTAGATGATGCGCAATCCTTCCAAGGTAAGAGAAACATCCACCGGGGGTTTGTATTTTGAGGCGGAAGCAACCAACGCCGCCTGGCCTCCCGTCGCAATGACCCGGGTCTCGGGTCCCATCACGGCACACAGGCGGTCAAGAACGCCATCCACCAATCCCACTGCTCCGTAGAACAAACCTGATTGCATGCTCGATACCGTATTCGTCCCGATGATGCGTTCGGGCTCGCGAATCTCGACTCTGGGCAAGCGCGCCGCGCGCGCAAACAGCGCTTCCGCGGAGATGCCGATCCCCGGCGCAATCACCCCCCCTAAATACTCCCCTTTTTCGGAAACGGCGTCGAACGTGATCGCCGTGCCAAAATCGACAACGATACAGGGACCCCCATACTTTTCAAACGCCGCCACGCTATCGGCGATGCGGTCGGCGCCCACTTCCTGGGGATTGTCGTAGTGAATGGCCATTCCTGTTCGCGTCCCCGGACCCAGAAAATGCGGCTTAAGATGGAAGTATCTCTCGGCCATCTCTTCGAGAATCGGGTTGAGCGTGGGCACCACGCTTGAAACCATCATGGCTTTGATCCGATCAGTCCGAATGCCGTCGAGCGTAAAAAGGTTCCGGCTCAGGACGCCCAACTCGTCTGCGGTGTGATTGCGATTCGTGGACAAGCGCCACTGGGCGCACAATTCACGTTCCTTAAAAACGCCCAAACCCGTATTGGTGTTGCCCACGTCAATCACGAAGAGCATCGTTTGCCTGTAGTTCTCAAGGGTTGGGAACAGGGTACAGCCACCCTCTATTTTATCTCGGTAATTTCTCCTGTAACGAGCAGAACTTCTTTCCCGTCATCATAGCGTATCTTCAGGGCGCCCGTCGAATCCAGGCCCGCCGTCGTCGCGGGAAAATCACCGGCGTGGGTCTTGATTCGAACCCGCTTCCCTTCCGCGTAACTCGAAGCAGCCACCCAACGCCGGATGATGGCGGTATTCCCATCCTTCAAAAGCAGATGATAGTAGTGTTCCAGTTCGCGCAGCAACGCGGCAAGGATCTGGAGCCGCGAATAACGTTGTCCGCCTTCCATGGCAAGCGAGGTGGCGATGGCGCGAAGCTCTTCCGGCATCTCACGATGGTTGACGTTGATGCCAATTCCCAACACGACTTTATGGAGGCGGTCAAGTTCCGCCTGCATTTCCGTCAAAATGCCGCAGACTTTCTTGCCGCGGACCAGCAGGTCATTCGGCCAGCGAATGTCCACAGGGAGTCCTGTAACCGACCGGACGCCTTCGTAAGCCGCAATGCCCGCCAACAGCGTCAGAATGGGGGCGGCGGCCGGAGAAAGCGGCGGCCGCAGAAGAACCGAAACGTAGATGCCGCTCCTCTTTTCTGAATACCAGACTCTCCCCATTCGCCCGCGCCCGGCGGTCTGCTCCTCGGCGATAATCACCGTCCCGTGCGGACCTTCCTGCGGACTGAGTTCCAGAGCTACAGTGTTTGTCGACTCCGCGCGAAAGTAGTGAATGATCTTGTGGCCAATTTCACCGGGCAACAGTTCTGAACGAACCAGGCTGGGTACCAGGATGTCCGGAAGCGTTTGGAGCTGGTATCCCCCCCTGGGATGTCCCTTGATCGGCACGCCTAACGCTCGCAGTTTTTCGATCCACATCCACACCGTAGACCGTGAAACACCGATCTCGGAAGCGATCTTCGGACCAGGCACCAGCACGGTGGCATTTTCTACCAGCAGGTGGACGAGACGGTCGATTCGGTGATTCGTTATTCCGGAGTTCATGCGTCCAAGCCAGGTGCTTGGTATTCTTTCAAGTAACGATCGGGCCCCGTGCGCTAACCCATGCCGGGCAAGCTTCTGCTTACAACGGCTCAATAAGAAAATTGATGTCCGCAGCAGGGGCCGAATGCGTCAACGCGCCCACCGATATTCGGTCAACTCCCGTTTCCGCGTAGGCGCGAAGGTTGTCCTGATTTACCCCGCCGGAGACTTCCAGCCGCACTCTTCCTGATACACGCTCAACGCATTGAGCAACCGCCTGCGGGGTCATATTGTCCAATAGTACGATGTCAGCCCCTGAAGCGATTGCCTCTTCGAGTTCGGCCAGGGTTCTTACTTCCACTTCGACGGGGATTGCAGGCGGCCGTTGTTCTCGCGCCCTCTCAATCGCAGCTCGAATACCGCCAGCCAAAACCAGGTGGTTGTTCTTAATCAAGATTCCGTCATCCAGCCGAAACCGGTGATTGCGCCCTCCGCCCATTCGAACCGCGTACTTCTCAAGAGATCTTAAACCCGGTGTGGTTTTTCGAGTATCCAGCAATTCCGTTTGTAGTCCCGCAATTTGCTTCTTGAACTCTCGCGTGAGCGTGGCAATGCCGCTCAGGCGCTGAAGGAAATTCAGGGCGACGCGCTCGCCCGAAAGCAGCGTGGCAGCCTTTCCCTCCACCCTGGCAAGAGGTTCGCCTGGCGAGACCTCCTTGCCTTCCGCTGCTAGTTCAACACATTCACAGTTCAGCTCAATCGCCCGGAAAACCTCCGCTACAACCGGAAGGCCCGCCACCACCAATGATTGCTTTGAGTAGAAAATCCCGCGGGCCCTTTGACCCTCAGGAATCGTCAGCCGAGTGGTCAGATCGCCCTCGCCCAAATCCTCAGCGAGAGCTCGATGCACGATCTCGCGCAATTCCTCGCGCGAGATTCCCAAACCCTCACTCCCGGTAGAAACAGAGCCGGCTGGTGTCATATCTGCACGGTCTTCAGCTTAATCTTTCGAGCGACTCAACAACTTTGCGGAGCTGGGTTTGGAGCTCGGAGCGGCGCTCCTCCGTGGCACGGACAACGTCTTCCGGCGCCCGGTCGAGGAAGCCACGGTTTCCCAACTGCTTTTCGACCCGAGCCAATGCCTCTTCCAGCTTTCCCTTTTCTTTTGCCAAGCGCAACCGCTCCGTCTCCTTGTCCACGTGCTCCTCATGGACAAGGAGAAAATCAACAACTGAATTCACGTGGGTTCCTGCTTCGAGACCCCCGGGAAGCAGATCGAGCGAGGCGAGACCCACAAGCCGCAGGATGGTTAGATTGTGCACCTTAAAAAGATTGAGCAGCGCAGGGTCCTGTGTCGCGACCTGTGCGGAAGGCTTTTGCCTTTGCAGCCCGGCTTCCGCTTTGGCATTGCGTGCCGCAACCACCAGACCCCGAATGCTTTCAAAGTCCTTCTCGGCATCCAGATTCACTGCCTTTTGATTCACGAGTGCGAAGGGAGCGCGAGAAATCGAAACGTCGGTTCCCCGGTTGGGCAGGCGGTGCCAAAGCTCCTCCGTAATAAAGGGCATGAAGGGATGAAGAAGGTGGAGAGCCGATTCGAAAACCCGGAGCAGATTAATCCAAGCGTTTGGAGAATCGCCCGACCCGAGCGGCTTTGTGATTTCCGGCTTGACCCATTCGACATACCAATCGCAGAACTCGTGCCAGAAAAAGTGGTAAATCTTGTATGAAGCTTCATGGAAGCGGTAGTTGGCGAGCGCGTCTTCGATTTCGCCCGTGACCGTCGCAAGGCGGGAGAAGATCCAGCGGTCCGCAAGTTCCAGAGTCTCTCCCGTTGGCAAAGGCTCGAAGCCCTCTTGAGGAGAGGGTTGGAGGGCTGCGGCGAGTTGCCCGTGCGCTTCCTCGCCAAGCTTTTCGAGATTCATCAGGATGAATCTCCCGGCGTTCCATATCTTGTTTGCGAAGGCGCGATACGATTCGATCTTGTCATAACTGAAGGCGATGTCGGTACCCGGCGCGGCGCTGATGGCCAGGGCAAAGCGCACGGCATCCGTTCCGTACTTTTCTGTGACCTCGAGCGGATCAATGACGTTGCCCTTCGTCTTCGACATCTTCTGGCGTTCGGCATCGCGGACCAGCGCGTGGATGTAAAGCTCGCGGAAGGGCACTTCTTTCATAAATTTCATGCCCATCATGATCATCCGCGCGCCCCAGAAAAACAGGATGTCAAACCCCATAATCATGGCGTCGGTCGGGTAATAGCGCCGCAGGTCTTCCGTATCGTCCGGCCAACCTAGCGTTGCAAAGGGCCATAAGGCGGAACTGAACCAAGTGTCCAGCATGTCGGTTTCGCGTCGCAGGTTCGCACTATTGCACTTCTGGCAAGCGGCGGGAGGATCGCTCGAAACCATCACTTCGCCGCATTTCTCGCAGGTCCACACCGGAATGCGGTGTCCCCACCAAAGCTGGCGCGAAATGCACCAATCGTGGAGGTTGTACATCCAGTCCAGGTAAATCTTGCGGTAGTTCTCGGGAATAATCTTGATGCGGCCTTCTTCAACCGCGCGAATCGCGGGACCCGCCAGCGGCTGCATCTTCAGAAACCACTGCTCGGATAGCAGAGGCTCCACCACAGTTTTACAACGGCTGCACACGCCCGCGCTCAAGGTGTAGTCTTCTTCCTTTTCCAGCAAACCGATCTCGCGAAGGTCTTCAAGGACCCGCTGCCGCCCCTCATATCGGTCCAATCCCCGATAGGGGCCGGCGGCTTCCGTCAGCTTCGCTTCTTCATTCAGAATCTTCAAGCGCGGAAGGTTGTGGCGAATGGCAATCCCGAAATCATTCGGATCGTGGGCCGGGGTCACCTTCACCGCTCCCGTCCCGAACGCCGGATCGACGAAATCATCGGCGACAACAGGGATCAAACGGTTCAGCAGGGGAAGCGCCAGGCGGCGTCCGACGGCGGAGCGGTAGCGCTCATCAGCGGGGTTCACGGCCACCGCCGTATCGCCCAGCATGGTTTCCGGGCGCGTTGTGGCGACGGTCACGCAGCCACTGCCATCTTCAAACGGATAACGGATATACCAGAGCTTGCCGGGGCGTTCTTCGTGGACAACTTCCAGGTCGCTGACGGCTGTGCCGCATCGCGGACACCAGTTCACGATGTACGTACCGCGATAAATCAGCCCTTCCTCGTAAAGCTGGACAAAAACTTTCAGCACGGCACGCGAATAATCGGCGTCCAGGGTGAAGCGTTCGCGCGTCCAGTCCACGGAAGCTCCCAGGCGTTCCATCTGCTTTCGGATCCGTCCTCCGCTCTGCTCCTTCCACCGCCAGCAGTATTCCAGAAACTTTTCCGGTCCCATTTCAAGGCGCCGGCGCTGCCCCTCGCGCCGCCACGCCGCCATGGCTCCCGGCTGCCCTTCGAGACCCGGCAGGGCCTCCCGGCCGAGTTCCTGCTCGACAATCATCTGGGTTGCGATGGAGGCGTGATCGGCGCCCGGAAGCCACAACACATCTTCCCCGCGCATTCGATGCCAGCGCATGAGGATGTCAATCTCCGTGTGCTCGAGCATGTGCCCAATATGGAGCGAGCCGGTCACGTTGGGAGGCGGTATGACCAGGCAAAACCGAGGCCGGGCCGGATCGCCGGCCGGCCGGTAGAGCTCGCTCTCAACCCACGTCCGCGCCCATTGAGGTTCGATTGATTCCGGGGAATAAACCTTCGGGATCTCCACTTTCACTCCCATCTCATTCCTGGTTTGCCGGCAGCATAAGGCCCGAGACATCTTCGAGCAGGATGCCAACTCTACGGCAGCCACGATAAATGACTTAAAATTAGTTTACTATATCGTCCGGGCGGGGATGGGTCAACGTGCGGGCGGAGATGGTAGTGAGTCAGTTTGAATTTCGTTTATCAAGAAGCGCCACCATGTCCGCAATCGTCCAAAGTCGGCTTACGACTCCGGCCTCCATTGCTGGACTGACTCTAAGCGTTTGGTGAACCCGAACGAAATTGTAATACATGTAGTAAATAGCCACGGTCGCAAGGTGGTTTTCCAGTTTCTTGCTGAACCCGTTTGTCAGTCGAGTAAAGTGCCTCATACTCATTCGCATGGTAAGGTTCTGGCGCTCGACGTAGCTCGTCGAGATATGGAGCGGGTCAGGGTTCCCTGAAAAATAAAAAGCCCTAGCGACGCTAGGGCTTTTAGCAGTGAAAATCGTTGTGTGCTACCGACTAAATGTGGAGTGGCGGAGTCTTGGTAATCTCGTCCCATCGAGCAATCTTGGAGCGTTTCACGGACTGCTCCCAAGTGGAAGATTTATCGTCTTTAGTTACATCAATGATCGATTCGACTACCCCTCTGGAACTTGTTAGGGCTGCCCCGCTTGTCTGGTGCGCGTTAAGCACTTTTTTCTTCTTTTTCATGATTGTGAACCTCGCGTAACCTGCCTATGGCAGTAATGGTATCCAAAAATGGTGCGATTTTTTCCATCGCTTCTTCAATTCCTTCTGCTGGTGTTTCAATGGTCGTCAATCCCAATCCAAACCACTCTGTTGGACCAACCTGCTCGCACGCTTCCGCTTCCTGAGGGTCAATGACAAATCCGTGCGTCGAATACTTTTCGACCAAATGCCCCGCTATCCGCTCCGCGTTGCTCCTAGAGAAGTTGGGCCTCATCAGCCTGATCGCGTATTGCTCGGCCACCTTGAGATCACGCGACTTTTTAGTGTAGTCAACAGTGTCGATCTTCTCCAGCAGTGGTTTGACGAAGTTCGTCACATACTCAAGAACCAGTGGAAGCAAAGTGTCGCTCTTTTTACCCGTGCGAGCCATAAAAAGCCGAACCGCTTGGTCCACTGCTGTCAGCGAGAAAGCATTGAGTCGCTCCAAGGATTGTACTGCATTCAGCGCCGAGTCGTAATCTTCGCGCTCTGGATCAAAAATCTGGACATCCAACGGTCCTAATTCAGAGTCCCTGCCCAATATAAGTTTTGATGCTCCAAGAGCCAAAAGGGTAGCAGCGCTTTTTGCATACTGCGGCACCATGACTGTAAGTTGGCTCGTCCGCCTCTGAAAAAGACGCGCAATATGATAAGCAAACTTGGCATCGCCTCCAGACGAGTCCACCAAAAGGCCAACTGGTTGCTCTTCCGAAATTTGAGCCTTGAGTTTCCTGAATCCCTTGAAAACACGGCCATCCAAGCTACTACATGCTCCTTCACCGTTTTGGATTAGCAACCAAATGGGGATATCGAGAATCCCCTCCATTTCCTTAACGGCGGCGCAGAATGAATCTGGAAGCGGTACTCCGTGTCCAGGGAAGATCTCCGCGTAATACCGTATCGGATGAGCGGTTCCACTTGACTGTTCTTCCTGCGGCTCTGCTACCACTACAGCCGCCGCCTCCACGCTGTCATTCTTATCACCGGGCATATGCCCCCCTTGGTTGACCGAGGTTCATTCGGGTTCCTGTGAAAGCTTAGACCATCTAATTCTCGCAGCTCTCTTAGCGATCTGCGACCGCTTTCGGGCTGAAAGCTTCTGAGCCCTTGCCGCGCCACCTTTCTGCCCTCCGAGCCTACCTAACGCAACGGCGTGCGGGTTTTTCCCTTCATTGGGGTCTTCCAGCGGAGTACCGTCCAGGTGCTCCCCGATGGCTTGCTCTACCACGCGACGGGCCACCGTGACAAAGTCGTGGTCTTTGCTTGAGCGCCTATGCATACTACAAGTCTAAGCTTGCACGTTAGGTATGTCAATCGGGTGTTCATCCTAACATCGATTGTGGGCAACCACTCAATAAAATTTCTGGTCCGGCTACGAGCATTTCATATGCCAAATCGCTTGAGCATAAATTCAAACTGACCCACTACCGCGGGCTGGGATGGATGCCAAGCGAGACGAGCCGTAGCGGCCCTGAATTCAAGAGGAATTGGAATCGAGTTCCGCGGTCAATTCCGAAGTAATTTGCCTCGTAATGTCCTCAAGCACCTCAGCTCCCAGGGCGGGAGGCGACATTTTGAGGACGACCTTGCGGACAATAGTGGAAACAACCTGGGGATCAAGCTTTTCGGCCCTCGCAACCTCATGTTTTACTTCTTCGACTGTAAGCGGCGGTTTTTTGTCGATTTCAAATTCGCTCTCAACCAAACCTGCTTGAAAGGCCGAGGACACCTGGGGGTCTTGGGGTTGTGAGAGATCAGAAATTTGCTTTGACTGCTCGCCTTCGGAAACCGGCCCGGATGGATTTTCAACCGCATCGAAGCGATATTCCGCAGCGGGGGCAGGCACTTCTCGAGATCCTTCGGTGGCCTGTGCTGCGTCAGCCTCCAAGCCGGACGGTTCAGGCTCAGCAGCAGCGGGGAATTCCATTACTGATGGAACTTTGGCAAGTTCAGGCTCAGCAACAAACTCCTGCATGTTAATGCCGGGATCTTCAGAAGCTGCGTCCGTCTGAACACAGGCTTTCTGTCCATCAGCCTCGTCCACCGACAGCGCCGATGTGATTTCAGGCTCCTCCGGTTCAGGCTTCGGCTCCTGGAATTGTACCGCTGCGCTGCCCTCAGTCTGCGCAGCCATTTCCGGAGAGGCACGGAATATTGTTTCAGCCTCGGAAGTGGCGGCCTCAGAATCCGATTGCACTCCACCGCCGTTCGGTTCGGATATTGCGGAAATCTCAGCGGGCTTTTCCACGTCAGAAGTGAACCCTCCGCCGCCACCCGATCCATCTTGAACCGGGATCGGCGCATCTTCAGCCCGGGACTGGAATATTTGAGAGTCCAACTCAGAGATTTCTGCCTGGCCTTCCGGCGTCGAAGTCCCTTGTGCGCTTTCGTTCGAGGGCTCAGTCAATGCCACACCCTCAGAAAGCGCAGCAAGGTTGAATTCCGGCTGGGCCTCGGGTTCCGGCGTTGTTTCAGCCAATTCGCCGGACTCAAATTCAGCAGAGACCGGGGCAGGATGCGGGACAGCAGACTCGGGAAGTTCTGCCCGCGCAAGAAATTTTGATACCGTGGCGATCAGGACTTCATGATCAAAAGGCTTCTTGACACAGCCGTCAGCATGGACCCGCTCTCCCCTGTCCACCTGATAAGGTTCTAATTCGCTGAAAATAAGCAGGACCGGAATGTGGCTCATCTCCGCGGAATTTTTTACAAACTCACAGACTTCATAACCGTCTTTGCCCGGCATCGAAACGTCAGCAAGGATCAAATGGGGCCTCACCGTAGGCAGCTTCTTAATGGCGGCAACTCCGTTGGAAACGGTCACAACCTCCAAGCCTTCGGCGATCAGAAGACTGCTCGCCCGGCGCTGCATCGTGGGGCTGTCATCAGCAACCAGAATCGTTCGTGTCACGTTTGGAACCCTCTTGTGGGATCAAGAGCTTGCCGGCGCGGACCCGTACCGGCCAGGCTCCACCGAGTCGATGGGCGCCAATTTATCCATCGTCGTTTCGGGCGAAAAGGAAGAGGTCAAAGGCAGGGGGATTGGAAAGGTATTAGAACGGTTTAATGACTTTCTTGAGAAGGTGGAAGGGTCCCTTTTTCTTTTTCTGAGGAGCGGATGCATCCGTTTGAGAGCCAGAATCGGAGGATTCCACCTTTTGCTTGGAATCCGTTCCGTTACTTTTCTCGGTTGCATCGCCCTTCGTTCCATTGGGATCTACGGACTTCCCGTTTTTCAGGGCGGCGTCGCCAACAGGCTGGACCGAGATCGAATTTCCTGACGTCGCACCCGGCTCAGGGTTCTTTGCCATCTCCACGTTGCCTGTTCCATTGCTCAAAATCACCGGGCCGTGCCGGGTCGCCTGAAGATTGGGAGAGCTTGAAAACGTTCCCATTATCTTGTGGAACATGCCGGGGTGAATCCTTTGCACGGCATCGGCGCGGGCCCGCGCCAACGTGGCCAGGGTCGGTTGTGGAATGGGCTGGTGCAAATCCGCAAGCTGTTTTTTGGCGTCGGGCGCCAGGGGACTGAGAGGATAGTCGGTGAGGATCCGATCGTAATACGGAATGGCCTGCTTGGGCTTCTTCATACGCTCGTAAGTCTGCGCCAGATACCAGCAGGCTCTATCCGCTAAACTGAAGTTTGGATAACGGTTGACGATTTCCTCGAAGCGCGACTTCGCCGCGGGATTGGCGTGTTTCTCGAAATAAAACTGTGCAATGCTATATTTCCCTTCCGCCAGCACTTCCTGCACTTCGCGCAGCCGGGCCTTGACGCGAGGCATCAACGGGCTGTCGGAATACCTGAGGAGGAACTCCTTAAATTCCGCCTCCGCCAGCCGGGCCTCCGTCTCATCGCGGTCGGGTTTCCCCAGCAGACGGAAGTGGGCCATGCCCACGCGGAACTGAGCCATGGGAGCTTCCGGAGCCGTGGGAAAGAAGGTAATAAAATCCTTGTACTCGGATTCGGATTCCGTAAGGCCCGCGACTCCCCCTTGCTGGTAAAAGGAGTTCGCAATGGCCAGCTTGGCCTTGGCCAAATATTCGCTGTCCGGATAGGTGTTGAGCAAGGTTTGCAGGGTCAGGCGTCCAACGTCATAACGCCCGTGATCGATCTCCGCAATCGACCGCTCATAAAGAATCTTGTCAGGTTGCTGGCCCGTAGGAAGCGTGTCGCTCAGGTCAGTGTGGTGATGAAGGAACAGGCACCCCGGGAATAGCGTAACCGCAAAGGCCAGCAAGGCGATGGCGGCAATACGGTATTCTATTTCCGACCGACGCAAGGTTCCGCGCACCAACGCCTTTATGCTTCCCATCTTCTCCCACGGGGTTGCCTTGTCCTGATTCATCCGTCTCTGCTCGTCCCTGTTGCCGTGCTCGGACGGAAACAGCCCAGGCTCTAGTATCTCACTAAGCCTGAGGCTTCGTCTCCTGCCTGTTCACTGAAACATCCGGGTTGGCTCTGCGCATCAATTCCCGCATTGCCTTTCCACGATCATTACTATCAAAGATGGCAGAACCGACCACAAGGATGTCCGCACCGGCAAGCGCTAATTCTTCCGCCTGCTCCGGACCGATGCCTCCCTCGACCTCGATCACGAGATTGAGCCCTCTTCGCTCCCGTTCTTTCCTGGCGGCGCGCACTTTGCCGGTTGTATCGCCGATAAACTCTGCTTCACCGCGGAGAGCCGTGGCGCTCAAAATCAGCAGGTAGTCCAATTCTTGCAGGAGTGCAAATCCACCTTGCACAGGGGTGCCGGGATTAAGAGCCAATCCCACCTTTACGCCTTGATCTTTTGCCAGCTTTACCGCCCGGTAGACATCCGGCGTGGCCTCGCTGTGAAACACCAGGCGGTCCGCGCCGGCACTAATGAAATCACTGAGATAGCGCTCCGGGCGGTCGACCATCAGATGAACATCCAGATCCAATTGGGTGGCTTGCCGAATGCTCTCGACCACGGGCTGGCCAACCGAGATCTCCGGCCCGAAATGGCCGTCCATGACATCGATGTGGATGACGGATGCTCCCAGCGATTCGACTTCCTGGAGCGCCTCCCCAAGCCGCGCGAAGTTTGCAGCAAGAATGGAAGGGGCGATCAAGGCCATAGACAGACACTTATGGGGAAATATCTCTCCCCAAAGACCGAATGTTTAGCGTAACACACTTCTCCCGCGGTTGTAAGGGGAACGCGGTTCCGGTGGCGGGTCAACTTGGCGGGGGTAGCGGCGAGTTGACCTCGCCCTGTGGCGGCATAAAGCCGCCTCTACGTCAAAATGACCCACTACCGCGGTTCCCGATTGCAGGTCTCGCAAGCGATCTCCCCCGGGCTTTGGACGGGGAACGGCCCCGTGCGACTTCACGCGCCCGGCGTGAGCGGGAATCATGGCCCAGCAGTCCGCCCTTAAACCTCGGGTTCGGCAAACCGCGAGGTCCCCGGGTATCGAATCGAGCAGGCATGCACTTTGCCGAGTCTCCGGGCTTGGCGCCGCTTGAGATCCCGGCGAACGCAGCGCCTTAAGCGGTCAGCCGCCCGGTCCATTGCTTCATAGACGTGAAGATCGGTCTCCTCGAGCACCAGCCTTCCCGAGGGCGCGACTTCCGCCAGAATCCGGCACCGCTTGTCAACTCCCCCGCGCGGACCATTCAGGTCCGCAACATAAATCCTCAATCGCCTGACGCGGTGAGCAAATCGGCGAAGCGCAAAGCGAAAACGGCGTTCAGCGTAGTGTCGTAGAGTTTGTGCAACCTCGGTACCTCGAACGTGAAGTTCCAGTTCCATGGTTCCCTCCTTGCGGTATGGACGACACCTTCCCGGAAAAATCACGAACTCCCAACTTAAGCCGCCGGGCGGTAGCGAACGTGGGTCCTTAAGACCCGCACAAGCTCGGCCGGGGGAACAGGCATTTCGAGATAATCGACTGCCCCCAATTGCATGGCTTCCAGGTAGCTTTTCATATCCGGCGCACGCGTCAGCACCAGCACAGGCGTGCTTCGATCCGTTTCGAGCGCCCGTATCACAACCTTTCTTCCTTCGAAATCTACGCCCCCTTGGCTGACGGCCACAAGATCGAAAGTTTCCCGGCCCAACAGATCGAGGCCCCGTTCGTACGATTTGCACGCAAACACTTTATGGCCCCGCGCCCGCAAAAAGTTCCGGTGACGGCTCAGATTTTCCGCCTCGTCAATCACCAGCAACAGTTTTGCACTCCGCTCCTTCTTCCCTGTAATTATCTTATCGCCGATTTCAGTCATTTTCATTACTCCTCTCATGGCTCTTCCTGCCAGCAACCCTTTCCGGCGTTGGGGTGTGCGGAGACCCTAAGGCCAACCGCAGAGGCTTAAGGTTGCGAACGACTCTAAAACTTAGCCGAAGAAGGAGCCACGACGATCCCTAGCAGGCTCGGAAAATGGACCCCTCTGAAAGATACGGTGCTTCGGGCAAATTCAAAAAAAGCAGACAGATTCGTCGATCGCATGAGCCGCCCCCTTCTTTCAGTTTCGTCTTGTCCAGTTATCTACGTGCCCTTCCATAGGGTGTTTATACCAAGGCCGTTCGAGATTAGAAAAGCAGAAAGTTTGAATGCATGAGATAGGTTTTTTCTATCGATAATCGGTGCAGGGAATGGATCGACTGCCACCCTCTGTTTTATTTCGGGACGAGCGCACGGACAGGCAGTCTTGCCCAAGCATCGCAAGAGCTGCCGCGCTCGCTCCGCCGCCGATCAGCTCGCAGATTTTACGCTTGGGGAAACTAAGGGTCCGGTCCGGGCGTGGTTGCCATCTCGGAAGCGGCACGCCAGAAGATCTTCAGCTAAGCGCAGAATTGCCCCTCTTGGCAACGGCTCCGGGTGGCATTTCGCCGGAGGGCGTGGAAGGAGTTCCCGGCTGGCTATTTCTTGAAGAGGTTCTCAAAAGCCGCCCGCGCATCGAGCGGCCTCGAGGAAGAAGTCTCCCGTTCGCTGGTGGTTCGCGGGGAAAAGAAGGAGCACTCGTTCCGTGCGTCCTTTTTGGGGATCCGCGCGGTGATGGGCTTGGTGCATTCGAATCGGCTTGCCGTGTCGAAGAACGAGCATTGCTTGCAGCTATGAAGTTCGGTCCCGCACCGAGGGCATTTGCCTTGCTGATCCAATTCAGCCGGCAGGATTGCCGCGCAGGACGCGCAGCGCCACACGGAACGCCGCCCCGGCATCGCAGGCGTCCGCGGCCCGAACGTTTCCGACTTCTCCTTCGGGCGCCTCTCGCGTTCCTCGCGACCGGAGTCCATGTAACCTTTCTGCTTATACTTCCTGTCCATAACAAAACCTCTCTCTTCCACCTGTGGCTTTTTTGCGGTGATTTCGCAATTGCCCTTATCATAAGGCGGCAAACAATTTGCCGCCCACAACGTTATGATCGCGAGGCCGATCCCCCGGAAATCTTTGGATTATTCCCTTCGAGTGCCAACCCGAGGACGGGCGTGAAAAATCTAAAGAAATTCTGCCAGGAAGAAACGCCTATCTTTCATGATGCGTACCGACTGACCGGAGTGTCCTGCTGGCTCCGATCCGGACTGATCCGGCAGGATGTATCTGCTTGTTGTCTCCACTTGTGTGTTGAATCGCAACTTCACAACAGATGGGGTCTCTTTCGAGCGATACACTCTGCCCGGAGATTTTCCTCCTGGCGGATGTCAGCGCGGACGGCGTCTTGTTCTGCAGGAATTTGTCTTCTTCTGTCCCAAGCCATTCCCGCCTTAGAATTTCACAAGCCGTTCGATAAAGCTACTTATTTTTCTCGCTGCCCAGGGAACGGATGTATTTGAGTACGGCCTCGATTTGCTCGTGATCAAGTTTGCCCTTAAAGGACACCATCGCCGTTTCTTTTACCCCGTTCTCGATGGCATCGAAAAGTTCCTTGTCGCCATGGGCCGCCTGCCACTTGGGGTCGGTGAAATTGGGCGTGTTGATGGCAGAATAGCCTTTTCCGTCAACGCCATGGCACATTGAGCATTTTTCCCTGAACGTCGTTGCGCCCGCAGATTTCTTGCCCGCAGCAAATGATACCGATAACGCGGAGAGGATAGCTCCCGCCAAGATAAGCGGCAGAGCCAACCGAGAAAAGAGCTTCATGGACTTCTCCCCACCTGGAAAATAGTGTTCGGCGTGGAACCCTCTGCGCCGTATCAAAATCCCGGACAAAAGTCATCCAACGGGCACTCCACGCTACTCGCGTGCTATTCTTCAGTCCCTTCAAGGACTACCCATGTCTTTTGACGTCAGTTGCTAAGCGCCCCAAGATCCTGCCACCCACCCGAGCGGCTCTTTGATTCGATGAAAGTCAGCCCCTTAAGGTTGACAGCCCGCCACCTTAGGATGTTCGAGGGATTCTGTGCGGCTTGGCACGATCTGCGCACGCCGCTCCCCAATGACCCTGAGCGTGGGCCGATCCCATCTCTTATGCTAAGAATAGAACGGCAAAAAATCAAGCGTCATGAGTTTTCCCCGCAAGATTGTAAGGATGGCGGCCTCGCTTCAGCAAATCCGTTATCCGGCGGGATTTGCAATCCTGGGTCTTACTTTAACTCTTGCGAGGTAAGCGAAAAGTTAGAGGAGAGTGCTTGATCCAAGCGTCATCGCGCAATTTTGTTTTGTGCAGCGACCCGGATCGTTGCTCTAGCAGGCGCCGGGCAGCCCAACTTGCAACGCACAGAAAGGCGAAAGGGCCTTTGAGGAAAATCTTCCCGCCTGCTAAGATGGCCTATGGGGCTATTGAACCATTAAATGCAACCCAGACCATGCGGCTCATTGAATACGGTATTGATTTCCACCTATGAGCTGGGGCGTCAGCCTTTCGGGCTGGCTTCGCCGGCGGCTTGGCTTCGGAGAGCAGGCTCTTCGGTCACCTGCCTCGACCTCTCACGGCAAGCCCTGGACGAAGAAGCGATCAGAGCAGCTCACCTCATCGCTTTCTATACCCCCATGCACACGGCGACTCGGTTGGCAATCCAAGCGCTGCCCGCCGTTCAGAAGTTGAATCCAGGGGCCCATCTCTGTTTCTATGGCCTGTACGCTCCCATGAATGAGTCGTTTTTGCGGAAGCTCGGAGCTCAAACTATTTTGGGCGGCGAATTCGAAGCGGGTCTGGTATCGACGCTGGAGCGCCTGAAAGCTGACTTTCACCACCCCGAGCCGCAGCGCGACCTGGTTATTTCTCTTTCCCGGCAACAGTTTCTGGTCCCTGACCGCAGCGGGTTGCCGGCTCTCAGCCGTTATGCGAGCCTTGTTAGTCCCGATGGCAGCGAGCGAGTGGCGGGTTACACGGAGGCCAGCCGAGGCTGCAAGCATCTATGCCGGCATTGTCCCGTTGTGCCCGTCTACAACGGCCGCTTCCGAATTGTCCAGCGGGAGGTTGTATTGGAAGACATCCGGCGGCAGGTTCGCGCCGGAGCCTCGCATATTACCTTTGGCGATCCGGACTTCTTCAATGGCATTCGACACGCTGTGGAAATTGTGACGGCGATGCACGCCGAACACCCTTACGTAACTTACGACGTCACGATCAAGGTCGAACATCTGTTGAAGCACGCGGAACACCTTAAGACGCTACGGGACACCGGGTGCCTTTTTGTCACCAGCGCCGTGGAGTCCCTGGACAACCAGATCCTGTCCCGTCTTAATAAGGGGCACACCTACCAAGATTTTCTTCAGGTGTTGGGATTGTTTCGGGAAGAAGGATTAACTCTCTCACTCACGTTTATTGCTTTCACTCCCTGGACAACGCTCGAAGGATTTTGCGAATTCCTCACGCGGCTTCAAGCGCTTGACCTGGTCGGTCAGGTCGCTCCCATCCAGCTTGGCATTCGCCTGCTGATTCCTGCCGGGTCGAGGCTTCTGGAGCTTCCTGAGATGCGGGACAAGGTTGGCCCCTTCGACGAGCAGGCCCTCGTTTATCCGTGGTCAAACCCTGATGCGCGAGTCGACGAGCTGTGCACGAGAATTCAGTCGCTGGTACGGGAAAACGAAGATGTTCCCCGGCACACGATCTTTTCACACGTGGCAAAGCTGGCTCATGGAATGGCTGGGATTAAGGCGCCGGAAGCTCTTGAACCGATCGATCGCCTTGACCGTGCCGCCATCCCTTACCTGACGGAACCGTGGTATTGCTGAGCGGAACCCCTAAGGGACCAGTTGGTCCCAGTCAGTCCGCTTGAAGCCTATGTTTGAAAGGATTCGGCGGAACAAACATGATTCAAAACAACTTTAAAATCTGTTTCTGCTCACTACACAGAAAAGAGAGAGCGTCTATTGGCATACGAAAACTTTGCAAATAACCTCATTCGAAAATTGAAGCTTGTTCACGCGCCGGTTGCCATTGCCTTTCTGGAAGATACCCCTCCGGAAATCCGGCATTACGGCGAAGCGGCGCCGTCGGCCTGCACGTTTTGGAAAGCCGCGGAGCGTGCTTTGTTTTACACCACGGCGGAGGACCACTACAACTGCCCCATCGGCGCCATCACGCAGGGATTCCAAATTCCGCAGCCGGTCGCGGACCAGGCTCTTTCGCTGATCGGGATGATGGGAAAGCTTTCCTATCTTGAGGCGGCCGAGTCTGACAAGGTGCCGGTGGTGGAAAAGAAGCACAACATCGTTGTCTACGGGCCGCTCAAAGATTTCGGGGAAATCCAGCCCGATGTGGTGCTGCTGATTTGCACGCCACTGCAAGCGATGATGGTTTCGGAGGCGAGCGGCACTGCATCCTGGGCAAGCGGAGAGCAAAACCGAACCCTGGGCCGGCCCGCCTGCGCAGCTATTCCCAGTTCCCTGAAGAGCGGCGCAACCACCGTCAGCATGGCTTGCATGGGCGCGCGGACGTTTGCCGCCATTAAAGAGGAAGAACTCCTCGTAGCCATCCCCGCTTCAGCGCTTCCGAAGCTGGAGAGCCAGCTCCCGATCATCCTTGACGCGAATGTTAGCATGAAGCAATTCTACGAGACGCACAAAAGCAATTTTGCGACTGCGTAACGCGATGTTAAATCATGGAGGCATGCTTCCAGCGCACAACGGGGAAAAGCGCCGGCTGCTGCTCCTCGCAACCACCACAGGCTACCAAACGCGCGCCTTCGCCGAGGCCGCGGCGAAGATGGGCGTGTCAGTGGTCCTTGGAACGGACCGCTGCCGCGTGCTCGATGACCCTTGGCAGGACGGCGCGGTTCCCCTGCGATTTGAGAATCCCGAGGAGTCGGCGCGCCGGATCGCTGACCTTGCCCGAACCCAGCCTCTTCAGGGCATCGTCGCCCTGGGCGACTGCACGCCTCCCACCGCGGCAAGAGCCAGCAGGATGCTGGGTCTCTTGCACCACCCCCCCGAAGCCGCTGACATTTGCCGGGATAAGTACCGCTCCCGCCAGCGCCTTTGTACCAAGGGACTGAACGTTCCGCGCTTTGTCCGCTTCCCTCTCGAACGCGATTCCGAGGAAATCATGAAGTCAGATGCTTCGGCGTTCGGATACCCCTGCGTTCTGAAGCCGCTGGCGCTCTCGGCCAGCCGAGGCGTGATTCGGGCCGATAATCCGCGGGAGTTCGCCCATGCTTTCAGCCGAATCCGGACGCTGCTCCGCTCGCCCGAAATCCGGGTCACCCGCCAGGCGGCAAATGATTTCATCCAAGTGGAAGAGTACATCGAGGGGACGGAGATTGCGGTCGAAGGGATTGTCAATCGGGGGCGGCTAAAGGTCCTGGCGATTTTTGACAAGCCGGACCCGCTCGTCGGCCCGTTTTTTGGAGAAACGATTTACGTTACGCCTTCCGCCATGCCGGAGGAAACGCAAGCCCAGGTGGCCGAAGCTTTGGAACGGGCGGTGCAAGCCCTAGGCCTCTACCACGGCCCCCTCCATGCGGAGCTTCGAATCAACTCCCAGGGACTCTGGATAATGGAAGTGGCCGCCCGGTCCATCGGTGGTTTGTGTTCGCGGGTGCTGCGCTTTCGTTCGCCCGATCTTGGGGAGAATATCTCTCTCGAGGAACTGATCATCCGGCTGGCGCTCGGCGAGACCCTTGAAGGAATTGATCGGGAAAAAGCGGCTTCAGGCGTGATGATGATTCCAGTTTCCGAAGCGGGCATCCTTCGGGACGTGGAAGGAGTCGAGAAGGCTCGCGCCACACCTGGGATCGAGGAAATCATCATTACCGCCAAGCCCAGCCAAAAGTTGGTTCCGCTGCCCGAAGGGTCGAGTTACCCGGGTTTTATTTTTGCGCGCGGTCCGTCGTCCGAATACGTCCAGCAGGCCCTTCGCCACTCGCACCAGTATTTGCGGTTTGTGCTCAGCCCCGCTCTGCCCGTGGTGTGAGAATGGAGCTAATTGGACACCAATCGTGAAAGGGTGGAATTAACCGGACACGGACCGCCTTTGGCTGTCGCCCGGCGCAATAGGGCAAGAATCACAACCATGAGCAACCGTTATGGCCATCACTTTTTCTGCTGGGGGACGTAACCGGGAGGGATCGCGGCTCCTTCGCCAAAGAAGAACTGTTCCATCTGCTGCGCGATGATTTCCTGGGCTTCCTTGGTGGCAGGGACCAGGCGATATTCGTTAATAAGCATCTTCAGGTGTTCCAACCAAAGCTTCCAGGCATCTTTGGACACATTGTCGTAAATGCGCTGGCCAAGCTCTCCCGACCAGGGCGCTTCATCGAGGCCAGGCAACTCCTTCTGGTATTTCACACACTTAACGATATGTTCTGCCATCAAGAGCCTCCGCTGGGAACACGTTTTTAGGGGATAGACCGAACCGCTCCACCGCGCGGCGCGCGTGTGAGCTTTAAGAAGTCATTATACAGGAAACAGCCGTAAGATACAGGCTCCGCCAGAAAGTTTCTCGAATCGGTACGGCAGATACCTGGTGGCCTCGATCAATCATGAAAGCGGAGGCTTGGAGACACCGGCCGCCAAAAGAAAGGCCTTCACCTTGTCCCACCCCTCACCCTGCTTCAGTTCCTGTTGCCAGGCGCTTTCGATATTCTGCTTCTGCTGCTTGGTCAAATGCCAGGAAAGAGGGACATCCTCGGCAGGAAACTCAAACACCACCGAATCAATTTTCGTGTTGCTCAAATACGGAATGCGTTTGATCAGGCCGACTTCCGCTTCGGCATAAGACAACTGGGCGGCCGTGCGCACGTGCAGCATGGTGGCGAGCGGTGCGAAGAACTGGTAAAACCACCCGCGCGAGGTGTCGTACCCTTTCGGTTTGTTCAAAGCCGCTCCTCGAATCTCCAAGACCAGAACATGTTCGATGGAATTGTCCGGCTGGTTGAGCGCGCTATCCAGCCACTCAACCAGCGTGGCGGTGCCGTAGTTGTCGTAGTACCCGCCGTCAACCGCATGAAACTGCGGCTGCCGCGGCCCGCCCAAGTCAGCCCGCGCCGCCGGACTGACATAGGGGAACGTGGCGGAAAGCCGCGCCGCCGTTGCCGCTGAAACATCGTGATGAGGGTAAAGATCGTAAAAATTTCTGCGGCCGTACATCTCCGGCTCGAGGTCCGTCGTCGCAAACAGCAAACGCTCTCCCGTGTCGGCAATGGTGGCGTTGAAAGTTGTAGCGGGACGCCATCCTTTTTGTACGCCTTCGCGCCAGGCCGTAAGCCTCCGGGATAGCTGCGGGTCGCCTCTTTCGAGCGCCACTTCCAGAGCTTTGCCGCGGTCGGTCCTTTGCGACCACAAGAATGGAAAAATCGGCCGCCATAAGTCAGGGTAGGCAAGTCCCCAAGCAATTTCGTCCAGGCTCGATTCCTCGGCGCGCGCGACAACGTTCTCCAGAGCCTCTCGGTCCGGCAACCCCTGGTCCGAATAGGCGTTGACGAAGTACATCGCTCCCACGCTGCCGCCCGATACACTGCTGACGTACCGGATTGACCGGCCAAACTCCCTGCACTGCTGGCCGAACTCCTCGCGGCACTTCAGTTCCAGACCCGTCAGCACGCGCGCGGTCCAGGCGGCGGCCTGAATCCCTCCCCCGTTGGCAGCGACAACGATCGCGCAGGAACGTCCGCCCGCTCGGAGGGCCGCACCCGGAGAAAGGGTTCCCTCTCGGGCACCCTCCAGCACGTGATAGTAATGATCCGAGTGCGAAGAAAAAGACGTCAGAAGGAAAACCAGCAAAACGAGGGCAAGGATGGGAATCCGATAGCGGTCCAGGAAAAAAGCTGCACCGGTCAGCCCCCAGCAAAGCAGCATGAGCAAAAGAAGCATGTAGGCTAACGTGGGTACGCGTGCCGACCGTCCAAGCCGCGCGTACTTGGCCTGCCCGATCGCGATATAAAGTGCAAACGAGACGAGAGACAGGCCAAGAGCCATGCCGTGAAAGGGCAGAAGAGACATGACTGAACCCGCGCCAGGTCGGCGGCCGATATAGCCCGCACCCCCGTCCGGGAGCATTTTGAACAAAGCGACAATCCAGTTTTCCACGCCGCTTCTTCGAATGGATTTGGCGATGGGCACGGAAAGATTCAAGAGAGCTGCCGCCAAAATCAATCCCAGGACCGCCCGGCCGAATAAAGCGAAGAACGGTGTTTTGCCCTGCCGGGTCGATTCCCAGAACACGCTGATCAACACCGGCAGCGCGGCAAGGCTGTAAATAATGACGAAACAGTTGAACGAGAGCGAATGTCCCGCACCCGCCAGGTCAAATCGCCTCCCGCTATAAGCCAGGATCAACCATGTTGTTAACATCATTGTCCACGCTGTTGTCATCGCGGTTAAGGTCACGATCACCATGCCGGCCCCGCGGCCGTCGACATCAAAAAGGCCGGCAAAAAGCGAGCTGAGGCGCGTTTTCAAAGCCAGGACGGGAAAGGCGACAAGGAGGAGTGAGAAGAATAAGGCATATCGCAGGAGGTAAACCCAGGTCAGGATATTCAGGAACTCGCCGAACGTTGTGCCCAAGGCGATGGCCTCCGCGATCCCAATGGCGGGCCGGTGAATCATGCGAGTGCGATCTCGCGCGTCGCAGCCCGGACGGCTCGTCACGCCCAGTAGTTGCGGTCGAGCGACCGATATTGAATCGCCTCCGAGATATGGCCGGCGCTGATGGATTCCACTCCTTCAAGGTCAGCGATGGTGCGCGATACTTTCAGGATGCGGTCATGGGCGCGAGCAGAGAGGCCGAGGCGCGTCATCGCGCTTTCCAGCAAGCGCTCGCAATCGGCCGAGATATTGCAATATTTCCGAAGCTGCCGGGGGCTCATCTGCGCGTTGCTATAAATTTTCTCACCCTGGAAGCGTTGCAACTGGCGGTCGCGGGCTCGGATCACCCGCTCCCGAATCTCGCTGGAGTTTTCTCCGCCCGAGTTCTCCCGAAGGTCGCTGTATTTGACCGCCGGCATGTCGATGTGGATATCGATGCGGTCGAGCAAGGGGCCCGAAATCTTTGAGACGTAGCGCTGGATCATCGGGGGCGTGCAGGTACATTCGCGGGAAGGATCGTTGAAAAAGCCGCACGGGCACGGATTCATCGCCGCCGCCAGCATGAATCGGGACGGAAAGGTGAGGGACATCGCCGCGCGGGAAATGGTGACGGTTCCGTCCTCGAGCGGCTGGCGCAGCACCTCGAGAACGTTGCGGGCAAATTCCGGCAATTCATCAAGGAAGAGCAAGCCGTTGTGCGCCAGGCTCACCTCGCCGGGACGCGGCACGGCGCCGCCGCCGATCAGGCCGGCATCGGAAATGGTGTGGTGCGGCGCGCGGAAAGGCCGGGTCCCCACCAAACCCACGCCGGGCTCAAGCAGGCCGGCAACGCTGTGGACCTTGGTCGTCTGGATGGCTTCATCGAAGGTGAGCGGGGGAAGAATGGTGGGAACGCGCTTGGCCAGCATCGTCTTTCCGGCGCCGGGCGGCCCAATCATCAGGATGTTATGTCCGCCGGCGCTCGCAACTTCGATGGCGCGCTTGGCGTGCATCTGTCCCTTTACATCATGGAAATCGATGTTGTACTGGCCGGTCTGATCCAGCATTTCCGCGGTATTCACTTTTGTAGGTTGGAATTCCCGCGTTTCGTTGATCAGGTCCAGCACCTCGGGCAACGAGCGCATGGCATAAACTTCAATGTCGCGCACCACCGCCGCCTCAGGAGCGTTTTCCGCCGGCACGACGAGTTTCCGGATGCTTTTGTGTTTCGCCATAGCGGCGATGGAGAGTCCGCCTTTGATCGGGCGAATTCCGCCATCGAGCGAAAGCTCCCCTAAAAAGAGGTACTTTTTCAAATCCATTTTCAGTAAGACGCCCGTAGTTCCCAGGATCCCGAGCGCGATGGGAAGGTCAAAGCCCGAACCTTCTTTTTTGACATCCGCAGGAGCAAGATTCACAGTGATATTCTGGAAGGGGAAATCGAGGCCGCAATTCTTGATGGCGGATTTGATTCGCTCGCGGCTCTCGCGGACCGCCGCGTCCGGCAAGCCCACCGTCATAAAGGTTCCGTTGCCCGCCGAGATATCAACTTCCACCTCGACCAAGTAAGCATCGATCCCAAACGTTGCCGCGCTGAAGGTCTTGAAGAGCATCGATGCTCCCGGCCACCTCCTGAGGTTGTAGCCTACTCCTCAGGCAAGAAGGCGTCTGGATTATACCAGAACTGTTTCTTGATGCTACTGATGATTACAAAATATAGTGACGCCGTTCTTTGTAGCGCCGCTCGGCGGCAAGCACGGCTTGCCTGAGCGGCGAGAGACGCGGGTCATAGACCCGCGCTACAGTAATAGTTGTCACTATATTTTGTAACTCTCAATAGATGCTTGTATTCAGCGTGTGATGGACCCGGCGAAGCGGGTCAGGGTTTTGCCGGCCGATCCCCCGGCGCGTGCATCTTCGCCACCTGTCTTGGGCGGCGCTGGCACCGCGGGCAGAAGTGGCTGCTGCGGCCGGCGATAACCATGCGCCGAATGGGAGACCGGCAGCGGGAACACGGCCTTCCCGTCTTCTGATAGACGCGCAACTTTTGAAGATAGTTTCCGGGACGCCCTTCGATATCGATGTAGTCGCGGAAACTGGTGCCTTGAAGTTCGATGGCATTTTTGAGAATCTGCTGAACCGCTTTATAGAGGCGATGCGCTGCAACATGCGAGATGCGATCCGGCTGCTCCAGGGGATGGATGCGAGCTTCAAAGAGCGCCTCGTCGGCGTATATGTTTCCAAGCCCCGCCAGCATCCGCTGATTCATCAGCCAGCTTTTGACGGCGCCGCGGCGCGCGCGCATCGCGAGAATAAATTCCTTTTCGGTTACCTGGCGCGCATCGGGTCCAAGGCTCTCAAGAAGCGCCTCCAGCTCTTCGCGCGTGCAACAACGCAGCCGCCCGAAGCGGCGAACGTCGCGGAAGCGCAGTTCCTTATCCTCGGCTTCAAACCGCATCCGCACGTGGGTATGCGGCTCAACCACGGCGTTGCTCGGCTGGGCCGTCACCTGGCCCGTCATGCCGAGGCGTATTACCAGATAAACGGGAGCGGTGCTGCTCCCTCCGGCAAGTTCCGCCACCAGAACCTTGCCTTTGCGGCGGACGCCCGAGATCGATCGGCCCTCGATCCGCGCGACGAACTCCGCAGGATCACCCGCAATCAGTCCCGGGTGGTCCACTCGCACCTGAGCGATGCGGCAACCGAGGGCGGACTTCCGCAGGCCGCGAAGAACCGTTTCGACTTCCGGGAGTTCAGGCATGGGATTCAGTCAGAAGAGGAGGTCTCGCTGGGAAGCAGAGCCAGGACACGCGCAGGGCTTCCGGAACCTCCGCCCAGCTTGAGCGGAAGCGCGATCACGAAAAAGCCTTTGGGAGGCACGAGGCTGAGGTTGGCCACATTCTCCAGATGGTAAAGCCCCGCCGAGAGCGTCAAATGATGGACCAGAAAATCTTTCGACGGGCCGTAGTCCATGCTGGCCGTGTCGATTCCGATCCCCGCCGGATCAGCGTGGTCGAGCAGGTAACGCGCCGCTTCCACTGAGAGGCCGGGAAAATGTAGAACACCTTCGGAATCGACGTTCATGAATTTCGCCTGGGAAGGCCACCGACGGTCCCAGCCAGTTCGGATCAGCACCAACGCCCCGTGCGGAATGGGTCCGTGCAACTTGATCCAATTTTGAACGTCCGATGCGCGCACCCGGTAATCGACGTTGGATTTTACGGCCGCGCTGACGTCGATCATGACCGCGGGGCTCAAGAACTTTTCCGCCGGAATCTGAGCGATGGTTTCGCCCTTCGGATCAAAATGCGCTGGAGCATCCATATGCGTCCCAAAATGCTCCGGGATCACCAGATTGCGAGTGAAAGAGCCATCATGCTGGTAAATGGTGGTGATAGAGGGATGAAAGGGCGTTCCAGGAGTTTTCTCCGGCCAATAAGGCGAATGTTCATCGACCGTGTGCGTCAGATCGACCACTTTCACCTTGCCGTCACGAATTCCCGCAAAAGCGTTTTGCACAGCCATCATCACCTACTGATGTTTACAAAATATAGTGACACCGTTTTTTGTAGCGCCGCTCGGCGGCAAGCACTGCTTGCCTGAGCGGCGAAAGACGCGGGTCATAGACCCGCGCTACAGTAATAGTTGTCACTATATTTTGCAACTCTCAATAATCACTTTATTCCTCCGGATTCAGATAGCTGACGCGGACTTGAAAAGGGCCCCGAAAAACCACCAGGACCAAGAGCGCGCCGCGTGCGCCAGAGCTAAATTTCTACCTCGATGTCGTCGCCCGAAACCCGGACGGGATAGGTTTCCACTTTCAGCATGTTGTCTTCCAGGTTCTCGCCCGTTCGCACGTTGTACTGCCACATGTGCCACGGGCAGGTCACCACGTCGTCCTCCAGCATGCCTTCCCCAAGCGGCCCGCCCTGGTGCAGGCAGGCATTGTCCGTCGCGTACATTTTCCCATTCACGTTAAAAACCGCAATCGATTTGCCTTGGACCTCGACGGCCTTGCCCGTTCCCGCCGCTAGTTCAGACAGGCTGGCAACTTTCACAAACTGGGCCATAGCTCCTCCCTCACGTGCTCATCTGCTGAGCTTAGTTCTGCTGGTTTTTCCAATTATTCTTCCGGGAAAATCCGGGGGGCGCAGAGCCTCTCGATCCTTCGAGAGCTCGCTGGCACCGGCTTCAAACGCGGAGGTTTGCCCCTTTAGACCGTCGCGTCGAAAAACATAAACCGTACCGCCCACCTTCGGCTCTTTATTATACTGCATCCCGCCGGGCCGCAACCCGACAGTCAAAGCGCCAAGATTCCGCAGTTAACGGGAGACTGACCGGCGGTGACCTGCCTCCAGCGACTGAACCTTGCAAGTCCCGTTGTAGCCTTCCAGGCGGAGGCCTTCAAGGGTATAGTGGCTAAAGGGGCAAGATCCAGAATGGAAATTCGCAAGATCAACATCGACATCAACTTTTCATAAGGGAGACCTTGCCATGGCAAAGATGCGAGCAGCGGTAGTGACCGAAGCAGGAGCGCCATTTGAGATCGTCGAACGCGAGATTCAGGAACCGCTTGCGGGGCAGGTGAGGATTCGCGTCATGGCCTGCGGAATCTGCCACAGCGATATGCTAACCAAGGAAAACCTCTGGCCGGGAATCCAATTCCCGCGCGTGCCGGGGCACGAAGTTGCGGGCGTGATCGATGCGCTCGGCCCCGGAGTGACGAACTGGAAGAAGGGCCAGCGCGCGGGTGTGGGCTGGTACGGCGGCCGCTGCGGCAACTGTCCCGCGTGCCGCAGCGGCGACTTCATCAACTGTGCGAGCCTGCAAATCTCCGGAATCTCTTACGATGGCGGATACCAGCAATACATGCTGGCGGCCGTGGACGCTCTGGCACGATTGCCGGAGGGCCTTTCGCCCGAAGAAGCCGCGCCGCTGCTCTGCGCCGGCGTCACCACTTTTAACTCGCTTCGGCACAGCGGAGCGCGGCCGGGAGACCTGGTCGCTATCCTGGGCGTCGGCGGCCTGGGACACGTGGCCATCCAATTTGCGAACAAGTTCGGGTACAAGGTTGCGGCGGTCAGCCGCGGTCCGGAGAACGCGGCCCTGGCCGGGAAGCTGGGAGCTCATCATTACATCGACAGTGTAGGGTCAAACGCCGCCGAGGAACTTCAGAAACTCGGCGGCGCGCGAGTGATTCTGGCCACGGCCCCCAGCGGCAAGGCCATGGCGGCGCTATTCGATGGGCTGGGCGTGGATGGAAAGATGATGGTGCTGGGCGCGAGCGCGGAGGCGATTACGGTGACTCCCGTTCAGTTGATTCGAGGCCGCAGGAGCCTTCAAGGGTGGCCTTCCGGCACCGCCACGGATTCTGAAGACACGCTCAACTTCGCCGTCCAGACGGGCGTGCGGCCGATGATTGAAAAATATCCGCTGGAACGGGCGAACGAAGCCTACGAGCGCATGATGAGCGGCAAGGCGGAGTTCCGAGTGGTTTTGACGACTTAAGGTTCCTTGATGGGGCTGCGTGTGCGGGTGGGCAGCCATCGGGCGCGGGGCTTACCCGATATGAACGATTTCCCGCATTCCAGGAGCGCCGATGCGGATGGACTGTTTAAACTCTTCAAGCATGCTTTCATCCAGCCGAACCTCGGTGGGGCGGCTGACGAGGCTCATGCCGTCGATTTTCTCCTGCAGCTTCAAAAGACCGTAAAAAAGGCTTTCAGGCCGCGGCGGACAACCCACCACGTAGACGTCGACGGGAACAATCCTGTCCACTCCCTGCAGGACCGCATAGGTATTAAAGGGCCCGCCCACGTTCGAACAAACCCCCATGGAAATGCACCACTTCGGCTCCGGCATCTGTTCCCAGATCCGCTTGATGACGGGAGCCATTTTCAATGTCACGGTGCCGGATACGATCATCAGATCGGCCTGCCGGGGGCTGGGACGGAATACTTCCGCGCCAAAGCGTGCCATGTCAAAGCGCGAAGTCGTAGAGGCAATCATCTCAATGGCACAGCAGGCCAGGCCAAAAGTCAGCGGCCACAATGCCGACTTCCGCGCCCAATTGAAGACGTGATCTACCGTCGAAACGATGAAGCTCTTATCGTGCTGGTTTTCAATGTATGGCATCGCTCCATCCTAAGCAGCTACGCTCAACTCCCGGTTACGAGAAAACTTCCCATATTATACCGCCATCTGCGAATCTTTCTCTACGCTCTCGGAAAGAATGTTCAGCAGGGAAGGCCACGGGAACTATCGCTGCTTGATCTGGCCGCGAACCCGAGCGGCGGCGGCAAACTCTCCGGCCGCCTCAAGCGCACGCGCTTCGGCGTCGTAAGCCTGCCAATAATCCGGATCAATTTTGCGAGCCGCGCGAAACTCCCGGGCGGCCTCCCGATATTTGCCGAGTTTCATCCAGCAAGTCCCCAGGTAAAACAGCGCGCCCATATCCTGCGGGTCCAGCTTGACGGATTCCGCGAAGTACTCGGCGGCCTTGGCGTAGTTGCCTTCCGGAAAGTAAACCGCGCCCAAGGCATCGCGCGCCTGAGAACTGTTGGGCGCCACGCGCAGCACTTTTTCAAAGTCTTCGATCGCCTGTTGCCGGTGGCCTCTGCGCAGAGCGATCCTCCCCAGCGCCAGGTAATAGTCGTGGTCAAGACCGAGCGGCCAGGAGCTTTGGCGGTTCAATCGCCTGGCGGTTTCATACTCTTTGAGCGCACCGTCCAGGTCGCCCTGCTCATATTCAAGGACCACCCCTCGCGCCATGTGCAGCAGCGGCGCATTCGGCGATTGGGTGAGCGAATAATTCATGAGCGTATCATTATCGCGCCAGTGCGGAATCGCACGGATGGTCTCCGCGGCATAAAGCAACATGACCACGCCCAAACCGGCTGCCGGAGCCCATTTCGTCCGCGGGAGGCGGCGGGGAAGCCAATCAACCAGCAGAAAGGAAAATGCAAGACAAACGCCGACCGAGGGAAAATACAAGAAGCGATCCGCCAGGCGCGGAAAACTGAGCTGGCGAATGTCCAGAACGGGAAGTAAGGCCACCGGCCACCAAACAATCAGGAAGGCCAGGCGCGGTTCGCGCTTTCGAAGCCAGAGTGAACCGAAAACAACCAGCAAAGTGATCCAAGGCCACGGCGAACGCAGGCTCGGGCCAAGATAAAACATCCGAAACACATTCAAATGAGCGGGCCAGATCAGGATGCGCGTGTCCTGCCCCAGCAGGCCAACAGCCGCGCCGATCACCCGGGGAGGAATCTCCCAAAAATGGCGCGTCTCACTCAAATAGCCGAGCGCGGCGTGCCGGATCGCTCCATAGACAACCGTCGCCGCCGCGTAAGGCGACCAGCGCAGGGCACGGCGAATCCAACTTTCCGGCTTCCCAAGAAAAAACCAGTAAGCGAGCAGCAGAAAAGGAAAGCTAAGGGCCATCTCCTTGAAGAACAGCGCAATGAAAAAGGCGAGAACCGCCAGCCCGTGATCCTTGAGACGATTCGCCGGATTCCGCTCGGCGCGGAGGAAAAACAAAAAAGCCAGAAGAGTAAAAAATCCAAAGCCGACATCCGGCAGCGCGGAAATCCACGCTACCGCCTCAACATGGACGGGGTGAAGAGCCCAGAGCAGCGCGCCGGCGAGCGCTACAAGGTCGTTTTCCAGCAGTTCGCGCCCGAGCCGATAAACCAGCCACGCCGAAGCCGCGTACAGAAGCAGATTCAGCAGGTGAAACACGGCCGGATTCGGCCCTCCCATCCGATAGAGAATCCAATAGCAGACAAATTGCAGAGGGCGGTAAAAATTGGTCCCGGCGCCTTGAAACGACCAAACCGACCCGGTAAAAATCCGTTTCCACAGGTGGGGATTCAGGACGAAAGGGTTTTGGAGAATCTGAGGGCCATCATCGTAGACAAAACCGTTCGAAAGCGCACCCGAGAAAACCAACACGGCGGTGACAAACAGCAGCGCGCCCGCCAGCAGACGATTCTTCCCGATTCGCTTGTTCAACTCATCAAGCAACGAAAAACTCCGACCGAGGCTTCAAACGAATGGAGCAAAACGGATGGAAAATCGCCGTTACAGCACTCCGGAGTCTTCCTTGCTGCCGTATACGAGCAGCGCGCCAATCTGCCGGAAGTCTCGAATCTGCTCCGCGTCGCGGAACCACTGGCCTGTGTAAGCATCCGGCGCCGGCGTGGGATCCGGGATCAGGCGGTGCCCGACACTCCCAAATCCTGCTTGGCGGAACAGCGCCGCCCACTCCTTGGCGGAAAGCAGGTGCGTCCGGACCTTCACAATCGAACCCCACTGGTGCGAATGGGGGTTCTCCAAGTAATAATTGATAAGAATCCAGGCCGAGCCGCTTGGAGCGAGAACACGGAAGCTCTCCCTGATGCTCTCGCCGGGGTCGGGCCAATAGTAGGCCGATTCAATCGAAATCAGCTTGCTGAAAGCGCCGTCCCGGCAAGGAATCTTATCGGCAGCACCCTCCAGGAAATTGAGGTTCGGATATCCCGCACTCGAGGCGCGCGCGCGACGCACCATTTCTGCGGAGAGATCGATTCCCACCACCCGGCCCTGCGGCGCCAGGCGCGCCAGCCTGCGGCAGAGCCAGCCGCTGCCGCACCCGAGGTCGAGAATGTCTTCCTGCGGCTCAATTCGCATCAGCTTAAGCACCGGCAGGGCAATGGGAAGATGATGGTCTTCCATCTCCTCGCCGCGCCCGGCTTCGGCCCACTGGTTGAATTCAACGCAAAGCTTAAGGTCCGTCATGGTGTCAGTCATGGTTTCCCATCTTTATCTTCGGATTATGTCACGAAATAGTGTTGCTCGCAGCGCGGGATGCTGACGCGGCTCTTGAAGTCGAGAGGGAAGCTACCCTGCCTTTTTCGGCATCTTAATGAGTAGGCGCCGGCTGGGGCGGTTCGATCACCGCAGCCGGTGCCGGAAGGGAGGGCATAAACCATGCAAAAGTTTTGGAAAGCTGCGTTGATTGCCCTTTTAGCGGTTTTAATCTTGGTGCCTGGAGGTTTAGCGCGTGGAGATGACCGGGACGGGGGCTTCGCCCGGGGCGATGAGGATTTCCACGGTTTCAACGATCCTGATTTTTATCCCGGCTATTATGGCCTCGGCTATGGGATGGGGTGGAATAACCCCTGGCATGGAGGGTGGTGGGGATCACCCTCCTTTTACACTCTCCGCACCGGCGACGTCAAGATCATAACCAAACGAAAGCTTGCCTCAGTTTACGTCGATGGCGGCTATGTGGGCCGCGCCGGCAAAGTCAAGAAGATCCCGCTTCAACCCGGTTCCCACACCATCCAGTTGCGCAACTCCTCGGGACACACGTTCTACCAGAAGCGAGTGTACGTTGTCCGGGGCAAGACGATCAAACTTGACGTCAAATACGCTCGGCATCCGTCCCGTGCTGAACCCGCTTATAGCCGCGCCGCACCCGCGGCCATACCGAATAAGCGTTAACCTAACGGTTGCATTCTCGAGCCGATGGCGATACCATTTCGGCTATGAACACCTCTGTTGTGAACGGCGAGTTTGAAGACTGGGATGTATTGCGAAGGTTTCTTCCTGACGG